>OLWA01000394.1_pt1 | contig 55757 bp, 43 predicted proteins | sample 1673251 | NCBI WGS metagenome assembly OLWA01 (sample SAMEA3178937, study PRJEB25190) | human gut metagenome | biome: human gut; feature: human-associated habitat; material: faeces | place: Austria | collected 2013 | reverse complement strand
TCGAACATCGAAACAGCAAAGCATATAGACTTTTCGAAATCCGTAAGTGACAAGATAATTTTGGTGTACACAGCTCACGGTTATTCAAAAAATCCGAGGCAAAAATCATATTTACACTGCGGACATAAGAAATATTATGGGCTCAGCTATATATTACATGTGCGAAGTTTGAGTATTTAACAAAAAAGAGTGCCGATAAAAACTATCAACACTCTTTCAAAATGCAGAACCATTTATAACTCAGACTACCCACACCAGTCGATACTGATATCGCAAAATCTTTTGTGCTATTTCTTCGTAAGCTCTACGATCTCACCGGAATCTCCGATGGACAGATAAATCTTCTCCGGCAGTCCGATATTTTCGTAGCAGCCCTCGGAAACATATTCGTTCTTTCCGGCTTCATAGCATCTGCCGCCATCCATACCGCCAAAGGAAACCGGTTTTCCTTTCTCATCACAAAGCTCCAGCCAGCTTGCAGAAGCATCTCCTGACACGTCCTTTTCTTCATACCGGGCAGACAGATAAGAACCTACCTCTGTCGTGGTCAATTTCACTTCCTTTAGGGTCACTTTGGTTCCATGTATCGTGTTCTCCTTTTGATCCTGCATCACATAATAAGCACTTTTCTCTGTGCTGTTATCCTTCACAGCAATTTTGATTGTCGGATCATAATGGGTTTCACTGCTGTCATCCAGCATCAGAAGGGGATGGATCGCCAACTGAAATTTCTGCTTCCTGGAACGACGCTTTGCATTGATCTCAATGACTCCCTTCGCAGCAGACAACTGTTCCATATCTCTGGAAACGACTTCTGCATCCTTCGCATCCTTTTCCTGTAAATAAAGCTGAACCGGGATCAATCCTTTTTTCTCACAATACTTTGCAATAGAAAGATCGGATCCCTCATCTATCCCCAGATCAGAAACGGAAGAGGTCAGATCTTCCGGATCCAGAACCAGCAGATATTTATCCGGATTCTTCAGATCCACATTTACAATTGCCGTTACATATTTGCTGTCACAAAGAACAGAACTTACTTCATAATTGAGAATATCCGCATTTTTCTGAGCCGTATCCATGGTCACCACAGGATGATCTTCGATGAGATTCTGTGCATCCCCGGAAAGTTTACTCTCTGATTTGCCCCAGAAATCCTGTATTCCAAAATAATGCGTTGCTGCATAAGCTCCTCCTGCCCCTGCCGTTAATACCACCACTGCAACTGCGGCTGCCACTGCTGCCTTCTGCCAGATAAATCCAGCCCGTCTCCGGTCTTTTCGATCTCCACCGTCACAAAAAGTCAGCTTCTCATTCTGCTTGCTGCGTGCCATCCGCAAAACCTTCCGGTTCAGTCCGTCCGGCATCTGTTCCCCCTGCTGATATGTTTCTCTGATGATCTCGTCTACTTTATCTTTCATATCCATTCGCCTCCAATTCCTGTTTGATCTTTTTTCTTGCCCGAAGCAGCCGGCTTGTCACCGTCCCCCTGCTTATTTTCAGTTGATCTGCAATTTCCTGTGTGGTCAGATCCATGCTGTAGTGAAGAAGTACCACAACACGGTACTTTTCCGGCAGTTCATTGACTACCCTCCGCACCAGCCGTCCTGTCTCCTGTTTCACATACTCCTGTAACAGATCTGTTTCCCCCGGTATTTCTTCTCCTTGTGTCCCATTTTCCGGACTGATATGCTGCATTACATATTTCTGTCTTCGTTTTTCCTTGCGCCACTGGTTTTTCCACAGATTGGCGGCTACGCCTGCCAGAAACTTTCCTGCCATATCCGGCTCCACAGGCCGCGCAATTTCCATCGCCTTCAGAAATGTATCCTGATACAGATCCTCTGCACTGCTTCGATTTCCTGTCAGATAACAGCAAAACCGGAATACATCCTCCCCATAAGATGCAATGCTTTGTTCTATTTCTTCTATTGTCATGCTGCTCTCCTCACTGAAAGGATTGGATTCCATCGATGTATTTATGACCCTTTCACTTATATCATGTCGCATGTCCCGCCGCTGATTGCAAAAAACGGATGACTTTTTCGCCATCCGTTTTTTACATTTCCGTATCTGAAATCCGGTTTACCATTTATGCAGTTTATTCCCTCGTGTGACACTTTTGGTACAGTACTTTACACTAAGACATCTTGCTTTTCCCTGCTTACTATATATTTTATTTCCCTTCACTACGGTTCTGCCATATTGACATTTTTTCTTGGAGGTGACCTCTATTCCATAATAGTTTCCATATGCCTTATTGTTCAGCACTTTATTCTGATATTTCGTAGATATTTTATTTTTCCCCATCAAGATCAAATGAATTCCATCCGAATACGGCTCCGCTTTATTGTTACTCTCCGTGACCGCCACATTATTTTTCACGACACATCCCACCGCATTAAACATAGAGATTGCTTCCGCATTTACTCCCGTCACATGACATCCCTGGATGGTAATATTGGTATGAAAATTATTGATATAACTGCTGCTTCTTTCCTTTCCCGGAAAACTGACACAGATTCCCCGTGAACTTTTGACCGTACAGTTTGAAACCGTAATGTTCTGACTGATCTGTCCGTCCACGTAAGCTGCATTTCCCGTTTCACTTAATACTCCCGGAGCCGTCAAAGGCGTAGCAATATCTATCTGTAATGCCTCTTCCCGGATATCTTCCCCTCTTGTGGCTTCATTCTCTGCAATGATTTTACAGTTTTTCACCTTGACATCCCTGCAGGCGATCAGCTCAAGGCCATGACCGGCATAATTTGTCTGTATATCCATATCCTCAAAGACCAGATTTTTACCATGTGCAAACCGCACCATGGTACACCCTTCTGAATTGATCGTATTCTCCCATCTTCCACCCTGTATTTTAATATTTTCAATCGCATCATAATTTCCGCCATCTACGATATGTTTCAGCACTCCCTTTCCATTCTGCTCCTGCTGGATCATTGCTCCGTCCGCAATGATCGTTGTATTGCTGCCAATGTCCACAACCTGATCCACTGTAACCGTATCTCCTTGTGCAATAATCAGTGTTTTCGGATCATCATTTGCCAGCAGGTATTCCAGTGCATGACCATCTTTATTGGCATCACCAATGGGATGATAGATCATTCTTCCCTGCTCATCATATGCTGCCACCGTATAGCCCCTCCACTGAATTCCATTGTCCCCGGCATCATCTGCCTGCACCACTCCGCAATTTCCAAACATGCTGCCTGCCATAACAAGTCCCATCATTACTGCAATCACATTTCTTTTCATTTTTATCATCGTCCTCTTTTCTATGTATAATTTTTATCCCGAAAAACACATACGCAATTTCAAAATTAGTTTATCATATATTATTGCTTATGACAACCGGAAATACTTTCTGACTCAGACTCCCGTGTATTAGAACGCACCATTCTACGGTAGCTTCTCAGAAATCGACCAAATATTATAATTGACTGATGATCTGCATCACACCACATTCATTGTTAGACGGAGCAATATAACGGGCAATCTCCTTCAACCGGGGATGCCCGTTTTCCATGCAATAACTTTCCCCGCAGCTTTTCAACAGCTCCACATCATTGAGATAATCCCCAAACGCCATGCACTCCTCCGGCTTGATCTGATATTTTCTCTGAATCGCAGCAATTCCTGCTCCTTTATTGGCACTGGCATTGGCGATATCGATCCAGCTGTCCCCGGATACCACAACTGCCAGACTCTCCGGCAGATCCGCAAATGCAGCTGCCGCCCTGTCTACCTGATAATTCTCTACAAATATAGCAATCTTGACAATCCGGTCCTTCAATGCCTCTCCCATCACATTCTCACATTTCGTCAGACGATGATAATACATAGAGGCTTCTTTAAAAACAGCTTCCTTTGTATCCTGTCGGATATATGCCCCTTTCACGCCACAGAGCATGGGGTTGACCCCCTCCATCCGGTTCAGTCTGTCCACACAATAACTCAGATCCTCTGCCGGAATCGCATCACAATATAACGCCTCATCCTTCTCATAGACAACGCCACCGTTCTCTGCCACATAAAGGAACTCGTCCTTTAACTCTCCCATATTATCACGCAGCGTATAATACTGACGCCCGCTGGCGATCACCTTCCGGATCTGCGGATGATTTTTCACCCACGCCGGAAAATCCGGCGGCAGCTCCTTCCGGTCGTTTAAAAGTGTTCCGTCCATATCAAATGCAGTAAGTTTTATATTTTTCATCATGAACTCCTCGTCTCTTTTCTCTGTATGCTCCTGATTCACATTTTCTGTTGTCAATTCACTTTCCTTATTATGAACAGAATCCAGTAAAAAAACAAGTCCGCTTTTTTCAAACGACATTTTGTAAAATATACTTGACATTTTGTCGTGAGCTCATTATGCTCTTATACAAGTAACACACCTAATAACTCAGAAGAAAAGACGGTTTTACATATCAATCCGACCGCTTTTCCCATATGAACGGAGGTTCCTATGAAACTGGAAGTGAAAAATATTACAAAGTCTTTCGGCGAAACAAATGTCCTGAAGGGTATTTCCTTTTCTGTTGAAAGCGGTAAGGCCCTTGGGCTGCTGGGCCGGAACGGTGCCGGCAAGACTACCACGATCCGCATCCTGATGGATGTATTTCATGCAAACAGCGGTGAGATCACCTTAGACGGTAAGCCCTTCGAGCCCCGCAAGGTACAGATCGGATATCTCCCTGAGGAGAGAGGCTTATATCCCAAACGAAAGGTTCTGGAGCAGATGATATATCTCGCCATGCTCCGGGGTGTCAGCCGGAAAGCGGCTGCTGCCAATGCAAAACGCTGGCTGGAGCGTCTGGAGGTGTCCCAATATCAGGATAGACTTCTGGAGACCCTTTCCAAAGGAAATCAGCAGAAGGTCCAGCTTGCCTCTACGCTGGTCTGTGATCCGGAGATTGTGATCCTGGATGAACCCTTCAGCGGTCTGGATCCGGTCAATTCCCAGATTTTGCAGGAGGTGGTTCAGGAGCTGATCCATGATGGCAAGATAGTCATCTTCTCCAGCCACCAGATGAGCTATGTGGAAGAATTCTGTGAGGATATCGTGATCATCAATCACGGAGAGGTGGTTCTGTCCGGTCACCTGGACACCATCAAACGCGACTTTGGTAAGGATCAGCTGGTTTTAAGTGCTATCGATATGAGTCCGGAGGAGTTTTCTAACCGGATCCGGAGCCGTCTCACTGATATTGTCCAGATAACGGGACAGACCAAAGAAGATGTGATCGTTCGTCTGAACGAAGGCGTAAACCGCCGCGAGCTGCTGGCAAAGCTGTCCCAATTGGAGGACATTGTCATTGAGCATTTTGAAACCTATAAACCATCCCTGAACGATATCTTCGTTGCCAGTGCCGGTGAATAGCACAAAAAGGAGAGCTTATGAAACGATTTTTTACCATATATGAATTTGAATTAAAAAGTTATTTAAAGAACAAATCTTTTACCATTACAACCATTCTTCTGGTGGTGCTGCTCTTTGCAGCTACCTTCCTGCCCCGTGTTTTTGACATGTCGGATATGCTTGGCATCGAAAAGACATCCACGGAGTCCGGGGATAGTAAGGATACCTCCGATGAAACGAAAAGCGACGATGCGGATAAAACAAAGATCGGCGTCGTTGACGAAAGCGGTATATTAGGAGATATGTCTGTTTTGAAACAGGTCTTTGAGGATACTGACATTGTCACCATGAAAACGGAAAAAGAGCTGAAAAAAGCCGTCAAAGCGGAGGATGTATCTGCCGGTTTCGACGTGAAAGATGATCTGAACTATGAGTATTATGTAGTAAACCGTGATATGTACGACGAGAATCAGATGATCTTCGAGGGACTTCTTTCCCAGGTACATCAGCAGCTTTATTGCCAGAAAAAGGGTCTGGACTATGCGACCTTTGCAGCCGAATATGATGCTCCGGTCAACTGCACGGAGAAAATCCTCGGAAAGGATGCCGGCGATAATTACTGGTACTGCTATGTCCTTGTTATGGTTATCTTTATGATGATCATTCTGTATGGTGTCATGGTTGCCACCTCGGTCACAGTTGAAAAAAGCAACCGATCCATCGAGGTTCTTGTCACCAGTGTGGATGCAAAATATCTGCTGTTCGGCAAAGTATTTGCCGGAGCCACTGCTGCAATCGTACAGATCGGTCTGATCCTTGCATCGGCCCTGATCGGTTACAACATCAATCACACCTGCTGGGGCGATAAGCTGGATATGATCCTGAAGATTCCCGGCAGTGTCCTTGCGGGATTTGCCGTATTTGGCATCGGCGGTTTCCTGTTCTATGCATTTCTCTATGGAGCGATGGGAGCTCTTGTCTCCAAGACAGAGGATATCAACAAATCAGCCGGAACATTGCAGATGCTGATCATGATCGTCTACTTTGTGGTAATGTTCCAGCTTCCCACACCGGACAGCGTCGTCATGAAGGTCTGCTCCTTCCTGCCATTTTCTTCCTACTCCGCTATGTTTGTACGGATCGGCATGGGAAGCGTTACCATGGCAGAGATCGTGGCATCTGCCGTGATCCTGTTTGTATCAACCTTCGCTGCCGGATGGCTTGCCGCCAAGATCTACCGCATGGGTACTCTGCGCTATGGTAATCCGATCAAGCTTACAACCGCATTAAAGAATCTAAAAAATAATTAGCGGTCCGCTATCCGATACAAATGTTAAAAGTTTATGTAATTGCTTTTTTAGAATTGAGGTGTTCGTATGAATCATTCCATTAGTTATATTGTCGGCATGTTGAGTGGAATTGCCGCCGTTTTTCTATTCGTGTTGGTAATTCGGCTGCTTTGCCGCAGGCATCAAAGCATATCCAAAATCCTGAGCCCGGAAATCACATACGATGAGCGTCAGATCCTCGCCAGAGGAAAAGCCTACCAGACTGCGTTTATCGTTCTGGTGGGCTATGTCCTGGCCGCATCCTGTCTGGATGAGTTTTTTTACTGTCCTCAGCTTATGTCCTTTGGTGGATTATGGCTTGGAGTGTGTCTCTCTATTTTGGTGTTTGTATGTATATGCATCCGGAGAGACGCTTATCTTTCCCTGCAGGAGAATGCGAAAGAATTTAATATTATGGGAATTGTGATCAGCATTTTAAATCTTGCGCCCGGATTTCTTTCCCTTTACAAAAAACAGCCATTTCTTGTCAATAATTCCATCTCGTATCACTACATTAATCTAATGGTTGGTATCCTGTTCCTGTTGATCACTCTTCTGTTTGATCTGAAGCTTATCTATGACAAGAGAGCAGAGGAGTAAACATCCTCACTTTGCCTTTGCAAGAATAAACACTCAGAAAGTAGGTTTGCCATGAAGAATTTAAAACTAAAATCTGCCCGTGCCGCCAAGGATATGTTCCAGCAGGATCTTGCCACCGCCGTCGGCGTATCAAGGCAGACCATCAATGCCATCGAGAAAGGCAATTATAACCCCACGATCCATCTGTGTATCGCCATCTGTAAGGTACTGGATAAAACGCTGGATGAGTTATTCTGGGAAGACTAGCGGCTCTTTTTCTTATTGCGATACATCAATGTATCCGCCTCTCCGATCATCTGCTCAATATTCAGATCCCGTGACCGCTCCCGTACAACTACTCCGATACTTGCTGTAATCCTGTATGGCTTCTGATCTACTCCCTCTGTCCGGTCAATATACTCCTGCAGCCGCTGTCCCAGAATTCCCTCTGTCAGCTCCGTCACATCATCCACAAAAACGATGCTGTCAAACTCATCCCCGCCGAACCGGGCACATACCGCTTCCTTACCACAAATTGCCTTCACTCCATGAGCCAGGGTACAGATTGCAAAGTCTCCCTCCGCATGACCATAGGTATCATTGATATGTTTTAACCGGTTCATATCCACCGATACAAGCACTGCATACTTTCGTTTTGTCTCTGACAACATCCTCAAAAAATGCTTGTAAAAACCCCGGCGGTTATACAGCTCTGTCATAGCATCCAGCTCTGACAGTTTCGCCAGTTCCTTATTGGCACGGAGCAGATTTTGTTTCAGAGTATCTAACTGCTGATTCTGAAGCACCAGATTGATTGCATTGGAAAGAAACATACCAAACTCATCACATCTCTGCACATCTCTCTGATTAAGGGTATGAAAACCATCTATAGAATAACCATACGCCGTTTTCCCGGCATTAAGCACCCGGATCAGAATGATCTCCCAGCTGTCCTCCTGTGCATTTAATATGTCAAACCATTTTTCAATGGGAAAATGCTCCCCCGATTCCTTAAATTTTCCGTCACCGCCACACATCAGAGTAACCATGGAACGATATCTGCCATTTACTTCCATGTCTTCAAACAGCTCCTCCTTGACTGCGGCATACCGGAAATCATTACGCCAGATATATGCCGTATCCGGTAAAATCTGTGCAAGATCATGCATGGAACGTAATGGCAGTGCCGATGTCATCATCTCATTCATCGCATGGGTATGCCAGGCACAATCGCCCAGAGACTCTGACAGTCCACGAATGATCTCATTTCTGTTGACCTTCCCGGCAGCAGGACATCCACAGGACTCATTTTTTCTCAGGAAATATCGAATGGAATACGCCTCCGGCCGGATCTGTCCGGTTTCTCTCCATTCCTCGATCTTATCAAAAATAAACCACACCGCCCCCTCATAATCCGGAGCACAGGTTGCCAGAACCGGACGATAATACTTACCGTCATTCACACCGTCAAAGCCGGTCACGATCACATCCTCCGGCACCTGATATCCGGCCTCCTCCAACACATTACACGCAACCAGTGCCATAACATCATTGGCACAGACAATTGCCTCCGGCATCGGCAGAGCTGATCTGAGAAATCGTTCCATCTCCTTCCTTGCCGGAACATCCCAGAACTGACCGTATCCGACCCGTTCCTCCTCAAAGGCGATTCCATTATCCTCCAGCACCTTCCGATAGACCTGCACCCTGTCCTCGGAAATTGCATGGTCATGAAAACCCGCCAGCATATTGACGTGCCGGGCACCATGGTCTTCCACCACATGACGGACCATCTCCTCGAACCCGGAAGTATAATCATGACGGATCGGATAGCAGTCTCCCGCCTCCCGGTCCAGACAAAAACATGGAATCCGCCTTCTCCGTGCAATGCCTGCAATCCCATCGATCAGATCCCTGTTTTTAATCGTCTCTCCCAAAATCACAAAGGCATCCAAGGACAGATATTCGGACAGACTACACAGTTCCATTTCAGCCACTGTCCGATCCACTGCCACCGGATCAGTCGTATCCAGTGAAAAGATAACAAGTTTGCGTCCCTCTTTTTGACCAAGATTCTGCATTGCATGTATAAAATTCAGATTGTTCTCTTCAAAGGTCCTTGCTACAAATAAACCGATCAATTTTGCATTATCTACCATAACTCATACCCCGCATCTTTTGCTCATAATGTTTCATGCATTCCGTACTTACAGCATCTGCACCATTTTGTACACAGCGTACCATAAAATGTCCGGAGTTGCAACAGATCCCTTTATAATCTGAGATATATTGAAAAAATGTTTCCCTGCTCTGTTGCCTTCACAGCAACATATCCCCCCTGCCGCAGTGCGATCTCTCTGGTCAGATAAAGCCCCAGTCCGATCCCTTCTTTTCCGGTACTGTTCTCACCCCTGTAAAATCTCTGGAAAATGCGGTTCTGCTCCTCCCAGGAAATCGCACCATTATGATCTTCCACGGAAATCTCTGCAAAAAGTCCCAATTTCCGGACAGACAAAATAATGCTCTTATTCTGCGCATTTTCGGAATATTTTACGGCATTATCCAGCAGATTAAACACTGCTTCCGTGGTCCAGTCTGCATCAAACTGTGCCATCATTTTCCTCTCCCGCTCCTCCCGGTAAATGATCTCGCATCCCATCTGACGTGCTTTTGGATAAATATCCTTCACCGCCCTTAACACTGCTTCATTTATTTTATTTTTACGGCATTTCAGATGGATCAGTCCTGTCTCCAGGCGTGATATCTTGATCATATTCTCCGACAGAAAGTTCAGCCGTTCCACCGTCATACAGAGAATATCCACATATTCTCTGTACTGTTTTTCGGACAGATCCTCTTTCTGCAGAAAAGCACTGTACATTTTGAGATTTGCCAATGGAGTTTTTAACTGATGGGAAAGATCTGATATCATCCCCTTCAGGTGCTCCTGTTCCTGTCTCGCAAGCTCATTCTGATGACGCATTCTCCGGATCAGCTTCGTCACATTCCCCTGCAGTTTGGAAAGCATGGTATCCTCCGTTTCCGGGAATACTTCTCTCTCCTCAAGCTCCATCAATATATCCAACAAATCGGACAGTTCCAATACCACCTCTGTGATATATTCCCGGTCGGCCCGATGCATGCAGTACACCATTCCATCCAGAAACAGGCAGGCCGCACCCACGATGCAGCCTGCCATATTTACCCGGTCAGCCCATACAATATAAGCCGGAATCATCACCGTGACCACCAGACACAGGAAGATAATAAGCTTCTTTTGGTTCTCATAGGATTCCCTGCCCTTCAATCGCTGTCCCTCCTGTCTGATCACTCATCTCCAAATGTATATCCAATTCCAAATACCGTAATGATATACTCCGGATTCTTCGGATCCTTCTCCAGCTTCTGACGAAGCCTTCGGATATATACATTTAATGTATTTTCATCCACATAATTTTCATCAATATCCCATATTTGCCGGAGCAGCATCTCTCTTGTCATCACCTGGTTCCGGTTGTGGATCAAAAGCTCCAGAATCCGATACTCCGTTCCGGACAACTTTACCGGTTCCTGCTCCCGAAAGACCTGCTTTTTGCCAAGATCTACCGCAAGTCCCCGATAACAAAACATCTGACGTTCCTCTTCTCCCGCACTGCGCCGGAGCACCGCTGCGATCCGTTCCGACAGAAGTTCCACAGAAAACGGTTTTGCCATATAATCATCTGCTCCTGCCCGGAATCCCCGGATCATATCCTCCTCCGTATCTCTGGCAGTCAGAAAGATCACCGGTACAGCCTGTCTCTGCCGCCAGTTTCTGCAAAACTCCATGCCATCCCCATCCGGCAGGTTGCAGTCCAGAAGCATCAGTGCAATCGTCTCCGCTCCTTTGTCCGTTATCCGTCGTGCTTCATGAAGAGAATGGGCACACAATACCTGATATCCCTTTTTTTCCAGATACAACTTCACTCCTCCGCACAGGTTTACATCATCTTCTACGATTAAAATTGTCTTCACTTTTTATCCTTCCCGTCTCATGCGTTGTACCACGCTCTCCTTTGATATTATATAATATACCACAGCCGGAACGATCATACAAATAACCAGTGACACCACGGCAATCCCGGCCATAACGCCGGCAGGATAATGAAATATCGCATAATCCGCCATTGTCTTTGCCGCTTTCGCAAACAAAAAAATTATCACATTGCCAAAAGTTAGCAGCAGTCCCATACTGATCAGTCCATAATAGCCCCCCTCCCACAAAAGCATACGACAGACCTGCTTCTTCGTCATTCCCACACTCTCCATCACCGCAAGCTCTGTCCGTCTGGTAAAGACACCAGTAAGCATAACATTAATATAATTCAGCACTCCGATCATGATCAAAATTCCGGAGATCCCACCTCCCAGAATCTTCATTGTCATTATAGAGGCGGAAAATTCCTTTGCGGCTTCTGACTTTATCGTGGTATTGACAACAGCCGTATTTGACTTTACAATCTCCTTCACCCTTTTGGTCACACTGGCTTCTGCTTCTTTCCTGCAGTTTAAGATCATATTATCACTACCCGGATCATCCGTGATCCGGCTAATCGCCTTATCACTCACCAGGATTGCCTCCGGTGCTCCCATGGACATCCAGTAATAACCAATCTCAAAACCTTCCATGGACGTAAGACACGCACCTACCTTTAGGGTGGATTCTTTATCCGTTTTCCGTTCCACCAATGTAAGTGTTTTCCCTTTCATTTGCTGTGCCTGCTCTTTGGTATCTACCGTTCCGATCAGACATATTTCCCCTTCTTCAAATGCCTTCTCATCGATCCTCTGATCCTTTTCGGCACACTCATTATATTTTCGGATATCATCCTTGCCTATGGAAATGACCGGACAGGAGTACATACTTTTTTTGTTCTTTTTTTCCTGTGCCCTGCGATAAAATTTAATGCTCTCTTCTCTCTCCTGCGCTATCATCTGATCAGTATCCAGAAATGGCTTATACAGCTTTTCATCGAAGGGAAGCACAATATCTGCTGTACGGTTCCATCGAAAAGAAGTGATCCCCGGAATCTTCTGAAGCTCCCCTGCCATCGTTTCCAATGACCGCTTCTGCTCCTTCATCTGCTCATTATTTTCATCGGTGCCGGTGTAGATCACATAATCATTCGGCACATATGTTTCCAGATAATTTTCCAGTTTAATACTTCCCAAAATCGTATCTACGGCCAAAAAAGCGATCAATCCCATAAATAATGACGCAAATACAAAAATCGCGCGTTTTTTGTCACGAAACACATTGCGAAACGCCATCCGCCGGATCTTTCCACCCCTTTTGGTATGATGGGAACGCAGCTTTTCCTGATATTGTCCGTTATATTTCATAGCCTCTACCGCAGAAATATTGCCGGCATATTTTGCGGGTTTACGGCAGCTGATCCATATGGTGACCAGGGAAAACAGAACGGTCGCCACAAAGATCTCCGGCCGGAACTGTATCCGGCCAGGCATGGCATCATTTCCTCCGACCGCAAGAGCATGAAGTGCCGCCGGAACAATTCCAAATGCACAGACGACTCCCAGGAATATTCCGGCCGGAATTCCAATCCCTGCCAGATGCCAGACCTGTTTCTTTACAAGCTTCTGAATCTGTAATGGTGTGGTCCCGATTGTTTTTAACATTCCGTAAAACCGGATATCTTTCGTCACAGAAATATACATCACATTATAGATCAGCAGATAACCGCTCAGGATTATGATCACTCCTACTGCAAGTAACACAGCGACAACGACCAGTCTCTCGCCGGCATTATTCTGATCCTCGCTAAATGACGACTCCCATGCCTGCGTTCGTTTCACACCGTTTTCTGCCATAATCTGATCCATGCTGACCTGATTCTGCAATTTTTTATATAAAATATATTTCATCCCTCTTTTGGCTGAAATGGACAGCGTTTTATTTTCTCTTTTATCGAGTCCCATTTTTTGGACATATTTCTTTGAAACAAGACTCACCGCTTTTCCATAAATATAGTCCCGGTACCACCCGCTCAAGGTAAAGGTTTCCTCCCGGTCTCCATCATAAAGCGTTACTTTCTCTCCGATTTCCGGCTTTTTCACTCCGGCCACTGCAAGAGACGTCTCCGACATCATAATCTCGTCCTGCTTCTCCGGATATGTTCCATGGATACGGCTGATCGCCGGAATAAAATTCTTCTGATATTCTGCCGTATCATAATACCACAACGCCACCGTTTTTTCTCCGGAAGCTTCCTTTCTGCTGCCGGCACTGACCTGCACTCCCATAGCCCGCAAATCCTGCATCTTCCTGATCTGATCCATCTGCTGTTTTGATGGCTGCTCCAGCCAGATCGTACTCTGCGATCCCAGATTTCGTATCTGCATAATCCCCAGATTCTGTATCAGGCTGACGCCAATGCTAAATACAGACGTAAACATAAAGGTGGTCAGAACGATCGCCAGCACCGCAAAAAGATTTCTGGTTCTCTCTGCCTTCATGGATCGTCTGCTGAGGCGATGGATGACCTCCTGATTATTATTTTTTAACATGCTGTATCACCTGCCTCTGCCTTTCCATCCTCGATCCGGATCACCTGATCTGCCATCTGTGCAATTTCCTCATTATGCGTGATCATTACAATGGTCTGATGAAATTCCCGGCTGGTCACCTTCAACAGAGAGACTACATCCATTCCGGTCCGGCTGTCCAGATTTCCGGTAGGCTCATCTGCCAGAATGATCGCCGGCTTCGCTGCCAGAGCTCTGGCGATGGCAACACGCTGCTGCTGTCCTCCGGAAAGCTGATTTGGCATTGCGGTAAGCTTTCGCTCCAGCCCCAGTGTCCGTATGATCGTATTCACATACTCCTCATCAATCCGGCTGCCATCCAGCTCAATGGGCAGCACAATATTCTCATATACATTTAAGATAGGAACCAGATTATAGTTCTGAAATACAAATCCAATATTGCGGCGCCGGAAAATCGTGAGCTCCTCGTCATTCATTTTAAAAATTTTTTTCCCCCGCACCAATACTTCTCCCGAGGTCGGGCGGTCAAGTCCTCCCAGCATATTTAACAATGTGGATTTACCGCTTCCGGAGGAGCCTGCCACGGCAATAAATGTTCCCTCCTCAACAGAAATCGAAACATGATCCAGTGCATGCACTTCATTTTCCCCTTCTCCATACTGTTTGCACAAGTCTATGGTCTTTAATATTTCCACAGTCATTTCCTCACTTTCATCATATTTTGGACTCATTATATCATCCACATCTTACAATCTCATTACAGTTTTCCTTACAATCTCCTGTCACATTCCAAAATATCCGGTCATGGTCCATCCGTTTTCCCCAAAACAGAGGATCTGTTTTCCAAAAGAAACAGGCATCGTACCTGCATGCAGATACGATGCCCATAAAATCCATTTTGCAATGAGATTACTTTATTACATATTTCTTCTTGATTCCCATTCCCTTTTTGTTTCTTGCCTTCATGACTACCTTGGTTCCTGCGATCAGCTTGTATTTCAGCTTTATCGTATAATTTCCTTCAAAATCAATGGATGCACTATATTTCTTTCCATTGATTATCGCAAACACCTTTGTGTTGGTATTTTCTACCGTAACACCTTCCTCCGCTGCAGCATCACCCACAACATCCACATGACCGGTGATTTTCTTCTGCCCGGCTTTCATCTTATTAACCTTCGGGGTGTCTGGAACCACCTCTGTTTTGGTAGTCTTGAGAACCGGACTGTTTCCCTTCACATTTGTCAGATAAGCATTCACCCTGACTCCGGAATTCGTCCTTTCGATCTTTCTCTGGTAACGGTACATTTTTTTGGAAGCAACATAGGTCTTCTTTGTGATGGTATATTTCTTTTTCCCTACCGTGATCGTTGCACTTTTACATTTTTCCTCAGAGAACACCTTCACCTTGGTAGAATAATTCGATACCGTCTGCATGACCGGCTTTGCCGGAACAGTCTGCTTAACGGTTCGTTTTGTCCCCATACTGCTTCTGATCGCAACATCCAGCGTACGTACCTTCAACTGCGTTTTTGCCGTCAACAGGTATGGAAGCGAGAATGTGTATGTTCCATCTGCAGTAACGGTCATGGCAAGCTTCTCAATCTTGTAATCCTTATTATAAAAATCAGACTGTTTGTAAAGCTCTTCTGTTCCATCGTCCTGCATAAATACGACTTTTTTGCTTTCCAGAATAAATACCGGATATACGTTTTTATCATTGATCTCTCCGGTAACGGTTCTGACTGCCGTTGTTACTTTTTCCATGACCGGCTTATTCGGTCCGGTTCTCTTTACAGTCACTACCGTTCTGGCACTGCAGCGCCCTTCATCATCTTTTACATAAACGTATACCTTCTTGCCAGCATTCTGAGGCGGTAATGCATATTTAAATGTACCGTCATCCTTCACCGTCGCATGATATACCGTAGAATCCTCGAGTTCGAAGTAAATCGTTGCTACAGCCTCTGCCGTACCGGTAATATAAGATTTCCGATTGGTATATGTATCAACCTGTGGTGCCTCCAGAATACCGTTGTTGATATTATTGATCCGGATATAACGAACCGTATCATTTCCCTTTCCATCTACGGCTCTCACAGAATAAATGCCGTTTTCATCACATTCCGCAAGTCCATTCTGTACATCCTTGGCATTCTGCCATGCAATGGAATTTCCATGATATTTTCCGTGAAGATACCTGACCGAAGAAATGCCGGAACGATCGGTTGCCTGCACTGCCACCTTCACCTTATGGTTCGTTTCCTTTTCATTGAGAGATGCCAGATTCAGATCCGGTCCCGACTTGTCTGTTTTGTCCATCCTTGCCAGATCAGCCCGGTAATAGTAATAGTCTTCCGAAGAATCCAGAAGCCCCTTGATCCAGGAACGGCTCTCCACCAGATCACTGGCCCCCGACCCCGTTTTTACCACATACTGGTATTTATTGGAATATTTTACATCCCAGTTATTATCCTCCAGATTGCCCAGGGTTCCACATTCTGACAGCTTCTGCATATACTTTTTAAAGTACTCTCTGGTGTCTGCGGCACTTAATTTCTTCAATGCCTGCGTTGTAAACATGTTCGGAATCTTTGTTCCATCCAGGCGGTTGACGATCAGAAGAACCTCGTCGTTATCCTGAACCGCCTGCCCATTGATCGTGATGTTTGTCACTCTCCAGGTATCGTTGATCTTCTGTGCATCATAGTTATAACGTGGTGCAACCGAAGTATCTATGGTATATTCTACGCCGTCAAAAATGTAGAAACGGCTGAGATCCGTCAGATACAGCTCCTGCAGAGAGTACTGCAGCGGCTTTGATCCATGGTAATTGACAATTCCTGCCAGAAGGTCACTGGTCTGTGTGATCCCACGATTCGAAAAGCCCGGATTGACGATCAGTGCATTGCCGGTTTCTCCCTGACCTTCCGGTTTCACCGGACCGGCAGAGGCAACGGTTCCACCGGTTGTGATCCCCGCCCCCGTTGTGATCCCCGGTCCGCTGGCCGGTGAACCCGGCTGTGGACTGGAGGATACCGCAGGTCCTGAGGTAATGACATTACTGCCTGCTGTCTCATAAGCACTGGCTGCCCACTCCAGCCATTCCTTTAGCTGGGCACCTGTCACCTTATATCTCCATAACTGGATCCGGTAATTCATCAATTGATAGAGATCTGCACTGGTGAAATCTTCTTTGATATCATAAAAATCAAGACCACTTCCTGCTCCGTATCTGGAATACCGGGAAGCTGCCACAACCGGCAGTCCCTTGCAGTCTGTATTGTCATTATTCTGATACTCCAGGCCATAGGAGATTGCCATATCATTTAAAAGCTGGATCGGACTGCTGTCCTCGATAGTTCCAAAATAATTCTGCCATCTTGCGGAGTTTTTAAGCTCTGCCAGCACCTCCGTACTATCCGCACCAAAAACTGCCCCCCATTTATCCATATATGATGTAATGGTTGAATCTGCGGATGTACTTTTTTTGGTTTTGCGGATCTGTGATTTTCTGGTGACAATATTTTTTCTGGTAGAAATCCCCAGATCGATCACACCGATCCCCTGACCTACATTTGCTACCATTACCAGATTCTTGCCGTTGACTAACCCCTTCTCGGTATCCACTCCCGGATATTTGTCATAATGTGTTGTTCCATCGGCACAGAAATTGGAATGCATATGACCACACAATACCGCATCTACCCCGTCAATCTGCGTCAACGCATAACCTACATTTTCATCCATTTTGGCCGGCTGTTCGCTTCCGACACCGGAATGTGCCAGGACAACAACCACATCGGCACCGGCATCCTTTAAGATCTTTGTCTCTTTCTTTACATTTTCTACCATGTCCTCACCACTGAGAACACCGGTATAATCGCATCTCTTTTTGGACAGAGTCGGAATAGATTCTCCGATAACACCGACCTTTACGGTAACACTCTGTCCATCGGCTGTTTTTAATGTCTTTTCAATGATCTTGTTTTCCTGAAAAACATGCTTTCCCGTGACAGCATCCGTAATGTTGGAGGCGATCACCTTGTCCTTTAATCCGCTGGTCTCATACTGCTTCTGGATGTAAGGCAGCGTATATTCATAATCATGATTCCCCAGAATGATCGCATCATAATTTAAAGACGCCATCGCCTTGTAGATCGGCTGGGTTTCCGATTCGTCATGATTATAAATATAATCCGTCGTATAGTCATACATGACATCGCCCAGATCAAATAAAAGGGTATTGCCGTCCGGCACCTCACTCTTCGCCTGCTTTATTAAGGTGACGGCTTTGTTTAATCCTCCTGTCGGAAATAATGTTCCCTTGGAATAATCCACATCCACCACCTGTCCGTGCAGATCCGTGGTAAACATAATGCGAAGATCTGCTGTATCCCCCTCAGCAGCAGCCTTTTTCCCAGGCATTATTCCCGCAAACTGTGTCACAAGCATTGCAGCAGTCAATGCTGCTGCCATCCACCTTGTCCTTCTGTTTCTTTTTTTGCTGTGTGTGTTTTCCCCTCTAAACATATCGCTTTCTTTCCCCCTTTTTTGCGATCGTATGATATTTTGTAATATTTTCTTTCGTTAGTTTATTTCCATTTTATGTCAAAACTCTGTCATTTTTCTTATATTATGATGTTATGCATTCCTGCCCTGCTGTATTGCCTGCATCAGAGCCGGTATCAACTGCTTTTTACGGGATACCGTATTGGCCAGAATGATCGCTCCCTCTTCCCCTTCCAGATGAAATGCCTGTCTGGCAAGCTCTCTGGCTCCTGTTCCCGCACACAAAAGCTCTGTTGTTCCCTGCGGAATATTCGTGAGCATAAAAAACAGCATCGGGATGGCGTGGGAGGTCAATGCTTTCTCCATATAAGGTACCAGACGTTCCCTTACATCATCCAGATCCTTCTGTGTCATGGAATTGATCTGTCCCACACCAAAAGATATCTCATTGACTACAAATTTCTTGAAATCCTGATAAAATATCTCCTCCGGGGTTCTGGAAGAAAGATTGCTGCCCGCTGCAAACATCTCCGCGGCATATTTCTCCGGATCTATCCCCGCAATAGCCGCCAGCTCGTATGCCGCTTCCTGATCCGTCCCGGTGCAGGTCGGAGAACGGAAGATCAGTGTATCGGAAAGGATCGCAGAACACAACAGCCCGGCAATCGGCCTGCTGATGTCCACGCCCTGTTCCCGGTACATCTGGTATATGATCGTTGCCGTACAGCCCAGTGGCTGATTCCGGAAAAAAACCGGATTCATGGTTTCCAGACTGCCGATCCGGTGATGATCGATCACCTCCAGCACCTCCGCCTCGTCGAGACCGTCCACTGCCTGAGTCACTTCATTGTGATCCACCAGCACAAGACGCTTTTTGCGGGCGCCCAAAAGACTTCTCCGGGAGATCATGCCATAATACCTGCCATTTAATTCCATGATTGGGAAATCCCTGTAACGTTTCTTTGCCATGGTTTCCCGGATATCGTCAATATAGTCATTTCTGCTGAAAGTGATCAGAGCCTTCTGCTTCATGAAATAACGGATCGGCATACTCTGATTCACCAAACGTGTAGCCGTATAAGTATCATACGGTGTTTTGATGATAAAACATCCCTTGCTTTCCGCCAGCTTCTTGATGGTAAAGGACACCAGGGAGCCATCACAGACAATAATGCATTTGGCATCCATCTCAATAGCACATAACTGTGATTCGTAACGATTTCCCAGGATCACAATATCATCCTTCTCGATGTAATTTTCCATGAGATCGGGATTTGCCGCTGCGATCAGGCATTTGCCGGACTCAATGATCTCATCCGGATCCCCGGCGATCATTTCTCCCTCCAGAGTCTCGATAAGATTACGAAACGGTGTCCGTGCCTTGGCGATAATACAGCTGTCGTAAACATCCATGTAGGATTTGGCAATGTCCTCAATCGTTATGAGACCTTCCAGCTTTCCATCCTTCTGTACCACCGGCAGCGTCGCCAGCGTGCCCTCCTTCATGATCTCCCATGCCTTTTTCAGGGAAATATCGCTGTTCACTCCCGGCACCTGAACTACATCAATATCAAACACCTGTGTTCTGACATCGCTTAAATATTCCGGTTCTGTCACACCAAACTTCTGCAGGACAAATCTTGTTTCCGAATTGATCTGTCCGGCTCTTTTGGCAATGTATCTTTTTCCTGTGATCTCCCGCTTTAACGCTGCATAGGCAATCGCGGAACACACAGAGTCCGTATCCGGATTAATGTGGCCGATTACGTGTATTTCTTCTCCTGCCATTCTACTGATAATCCTCCTCACTATATTGTGCTATGTCTATCACATATTCAAATCTTCTCGCCAGTGCCGGTGCTACACGGAAAAGCTCGTCCAATGTATTTCCGTCATCTGCCAGCACCACGATAAAATCTCCACGGAATGCGTCCATCACCGCAAAGATCTTGGTGATCGTGGTAAACGCCAGTTCAGAAGCATTGTCGATCAGCAGACAGTTTCCTTTGATCTGGCTGCAGACACGGAGAAGATCCATCTGATTTAACTGGGTGGAACTGATCCTGGCAATCTGGCTTGTGGAAAGAAATCCCTTTTCGTGATTTACACGTACGATCTTTTTCGTAATTCCAAGAATCTTCTCCTCACCCTCGCCGATCAGTACAAAATGCTTTGGCTCCAGCTCTCCGGCGATCAGTGTCAGAATATCGTTAAAAGAATGATGCAGTGCCCTTGTGGTTGGCAGCTCACTCTCCTCCAGCTCCGGCAGATTGCCAAGCTCCGGGCTGTCCTCCGGCATTACCTGACGAAGCTCCGGAATGTCCGGTTCCGGCATGATCTGATCCAGCTCGATCATCGTGACATCATCCTCTTTCACCGGAAGTACACCTGACGCAACGATTTCTTCCATGCCTGCCGGTCTCTGTACCTCCTCCAGATCCACTGAATCTGCCGCAGATACTTCCGTTGTTTCCTGTGCCGCTGTCTCTACAGACTCTGTCGTATCTGTTTCTCCTGCATTGTCCGTTACATCCATTGGAATATAGGTCTTACCCACCTTGCTCTGCACTGCCTGGGTCATGCGTCCAAGCACATCCGAAGCAAGATTTGGCACATCGCTGATCCTGCCGGCGGCATCATCCACCACGGCAACTGCCTTTTCTTTTAACTGTTCTCTCTTCTCAGCCTCAAAGATTGCCGTGATCTCTTTTGCCAGATCCTGTGTGATCCCAAGTCCCGACTGGGATGGTTTCTCCGGCTTCTTTGGCTCCTCCTGTGCTGCCGCCTGCTCTGCCAGTACATTTTCCACTGCAGCCGCCAGTGTGTTTTTCATTTCACGGCTCATTGGAGCTGCCGCATTAGGGTCGGACGGTGTCTGCTCCGGCATCTGCGAAGCCTCCGGTCTCCACTGCTCCAGATTTTCCTCCGGATCTTCCACAGCCTCCGGTGTCGCCTGTAACGTCTCTTCCACAACCTCCATTTCCGGCTTTTCTGACTCCTCCATCACACTTTCTGCTGCCGCTGTCTCTGCCGGCGGTTCCATTCCCTCCGGAGATATTTCCACACTCTCCTCCTCTGCCGGAATCTCCTTCTCTTTATTACCACGTTTCCAGAAGCCTTTAAAAAGTCTGAAACTGCTCTTTGCTTTCTGACCGATCTCCTCCGGGGATACTAAAAGCTCCTCGTTTTCTTCGTCCTCCTCATAATCATCCACAAAGCCATCCTCTTCCTCATACTCTTCCTGCTGGGACTCCCGGAGTCTTTCCTCACGTTTTTTCTTTTTCATCTTCTCGATTTCCTGTTTCATGATCTCCGGACCCAGATCCGGCAGGGAACCGGTGTCATCCGGGTTTGGTTCCTCCGGAGGAGCCAATGTATAATCCCTGTCCTCATAATAGATCGACTCATCCTCATCCAGATAATCCAATAATGCCTGGGCACGCTCCACAATCTCGCCATCCCCGAACCAGAGCTTAATATCCTCACACTCCTGACGGCATTCTTCCTCTCTGCCGGCTTTCTGATACAGCTTTGCCAGTTCATATGCCCATTCCTCAACATAGTCCTCTTCTTTAAGTCTCTCCAGTGTCTCGATCAGCCGGTTAAAGGAGACACCCTTCGCCTTATCGATCCGGTAGCGTAGGATCAGGTTCTCCTGCTCACTGTGATTCAGATTCTGAAATTCCTCATAAAACTCCTCTGCCTCATCCAGATGATTGGTCCGGATCGCCAGATAGATCAACCGGTATAACACTTTTTTGTTTCTGTTTCTTTTGTATATCCGCAGATAAATTGCCTTTGCTGCCTCAAACTGCTCCGTCTTGACATACACCTCCGCAAATGTCTGCAGCTCTGTCTGGGATTTCACCTGACGCACATCTATGGTTGACAATACTGCTGCCGCCTTCCGATATTTTCTCTCCTGCACAAGGCTCTGCACCTGCGAGATCCTCACCGCCATTTCATATTTACTCATATGCTCTGTACCTTCCTTAATTTTTTATATTGCTGTATATACCATTCATTTCTGCGATCGCATTTCATTTGAAACTTCTGACGCAGGCTCTGTGCATCTTCTCCCACATCACATACCACAATGCCCTCCTGACCATAACGCGTCCCCAGAAGATTTCCCAGGGGATCAAAGATACTGCTGTCCCCGCTATAGCTTAAACCACCGATCTCTCCTACGCAGTTGACGCCTGCCACATATGCCTGATTTTCTATGGCTCTCGCCTTTAGAAGTGCCAGCCAGTGATCTCTGCGGGAGTCCGGCCAGTCTGCAATGACCACCAGTACGTCCGCCTCATCGGATACTGCCTGAAAGATCTCCGGAAAACGCAGATCATAACATACAAAAAGTCCGATATGGTGTCCACAAAACGGGACAGTCACCAGAGAATCTCCGCCCTGATAAACATCCGCCTCCCCCCCGTAACGGAATGGATGCAGCTTACTGTACTCTCCCAGCACACTGCCATCCTTATCCAGCATGGTAAACCGGTTCGTGCCTTTGTCCTGTCCCTGTTCCGGCAGGGCTGCCCATCCATATCCGATCCCGGTCCGGTACCGGACGGCAAGCTCCTTTACCCACTCCCGGGACTCCGGGCATACCGCATTTTCTCCAATCCGGGACAATTCCATGGAAAACCCCGTCAGTGACATCTCCGGAAAAAAGATCACATCTGCCTGTCCGGCAGCTGCCATCCTTACCTGCTGCTCCATTTTCTGCAGGGACAACTCTTTGTCCTCCCACGCCATATTTAATTGTCCCAATGCAATTCTCATATGAGACTCACACTCCTTTAAGTATTCTACTGCTGTAGTATAATCTTTTTCGCATATTCTATTTTATTATATCTTTATCCCGGTCATATGGCAATACCAAACTTGCCCGCCGGAGTATTCCATTAATATGTAAAATATGGTACAATAATTTCATAAATTTATGAAAACGGAGGACAATAATATGAAGATCCAATCAGTATTTGATGATGCATTCCGTACATACGGACGTGTTGTAGACGGTTATGATTACAAACTGCTTCTGGAGCGTCTGGAGGATACCACTCCAAAGCCGGCTGACAGTGTTATTTATGTTCCATCGGACGCAGGACTTGAGGATACGCCTGCCTATGCACAGCTTCGCGACAACTGCTACGGTGGTATGCCGATCCAGATCGGTTACTGCAACGGTACCAACACAAAGCTGAACTGCTTCGAGTACCACAGAGACAGTGAGATCGATATTGCTGCAGATGATGCCATTCTACTGGTAGCCAGACAGCAGGATATCATTGACGGCAGGATCGATTCCTCAAAAACAGAGGCATTCCTCTGTCCAAAGGGAACAGCCGTAGAGCTTTACGCAACCACCCTTCACTACGCACCGTGCAGTGCCAGAAAGGGCGAGGGCTTCCGTGTTGTTATCGTACTTCCAAAGGGTACCAACGAGGATGCACCTGAGATCAAGGTAACAAACGACAATGACAAATATCTCTGGGCAAGAAACAAATGGCTCATCGCTCATCCGGATTCCGCTGAGGCCGCAGATGGTGCTCAGGCAGGGATTACCGGAGAGAATGTCGATATTATCGATCTGATCTGATAGGGAGACAAATTATGCCAAAGAATTTACCACCTGAATTTCTTCAGGAGAGACGTCCTCTTCTGGGAACCGAGTGGGAAGCATTTCTACAGTCGTATGATACGCCGCGAGCTTACGGGCTCCGGCGTAATCCATTTCAGGGCTGTGAAACACTCCCATTTTCTCTGGAACCGGTTCCATGGACTTCGGACGGATACTATTTTGATCCGGAGGAGCATCCCGGCAGGCATCCCCTCCATGAAGCGGGAGCCTACTATATCCAGGAGCCGAGTGCCATGTCCGTGGTGAGTCTGCTGGATCCCCAGCCAGGAGAGCTGGTGTGTGATCTGTGTGCGGCTCCCGGAGGCAAAAGCACCCACATTGCCTCTCGTCTGCGGGGTCAGGGACTTCTGGTATCCAACGAAGTCTTTCCAAACCGTGCCCGGATCCTGTCCCAGAATATCGAACGTATGGGGATTCCAAATGCTCTGGTCTGCAACGAGTCTACAGAAAGCATGGCGGCTCATTTCCCGTTGTTCTTTCACCGGATCGTTGTGGATGCTCCCTGCTCCGGAGAGGGCATGTTCCGCAAGGACGATACTGCCATCCGCGAGTGGAGCCTGGATAACGTCACACTCTGTGCAGATCGTCAGAAGATCATCTTAAACCATGCCGACCAGATGCTGCAGCCCGGAGGCGTCCTCGTCTATTCCACCTGCACCTTTGCACCGGAGGAGGACGAGAAAATGATCCAGTGGTTTTTGGAAACCCATCCGGATTATACCCTGACCGACTGGCATGATACCTCTCTCGGAAAACGCGTGGCCAAACTGCCCGGACATGCCGGTCTTTGTGACGGTGTTGCCGGAGAGGCACCGGAGGAGATCACCGCAAAGGTACTGAGACTCTGGCCTCATAAGCTGCGGGGTGAGGGACATTTTGCCGCCCGTCTGCAGAAAAACGGAACTCCCCTTCCATTATCGGTATCCGGAACAGATTTTTCTGACATCAAAAACCGGGATCCAAAGAAAAAAAAGAAGAAACGATCCAATGACAAGGCAGCCGATCTGACGGATTTTGGGGAATTTCAAAAACAAACCCTAAGCTCCCCTCTCTGTAAGTCTCCTGCACCGGAGCCATACCGGCTGGAGACTTTCGGAGATGAGCTCTACCGGATCCCTGCCGCTGCCCCTTCTCTGGCAGGATTAAAGATACTGCGCAGCGGACTTCATCTTGGCACCCACAAAAAAAACCGGTTTGAACCGGCACATGCACTGGCAAAGGCTTTAAATCCGGATCAGGTTCTTCAAAGCCTTTCCTGCAGCTATGAGGATGCCTGCCGTTATCTGAGAGGGGAAACCATCTCCTGCGATAACAACCGGAAGGGCTGGGTACTGGTCTGCTACAGCGGCTGTAGTCTCGGCTGGGGCAAAGCCCAGAACGGAATCATCAAGAACCATTACCCAAAAGGACTCCGTATCCAGGGCTGGAATGATCTTTGAGAGAAGTAAGAACCGGACAGCCGCAGGCTTCCAGACTGGCCAGATCCTGATGGCCGCCGCTCATCAAGACACAATCAATACCAAGAGTATGAGACACATCAAAATCGTGAACACAGTCACCGATCATCACCGCCTCTTCTTTTGGTATTTTATTTTGCTCAAAATAATCAACCGCACGCTGGATCTTCCCGGCAGCCAGCAGATCATGTGCACCGAGCACTGCCTCAAAATATCCGGACACACCAAATAATTCCGCATAATATGTAATGATATCGGTGGCAGAGGAGGATAGAATGATCTGGTGACAGCCCTGTGCCTGACACCTTTGTAATAAATCCTCCACGCCCTCATGAAGTGTCAGCTGATCCTTATGCTCCCCATAATAACTCTGAAAGCGGTCTGCGATCCAGTCAAAAGAAGTCTCCCTCATATCGAAAAATTTTTCGTAAAAACGAAGAATAGGAGTATCCATGGCTCCCCGATACTCCTCTAATGTAATCTCCGGTCTGTCCTTTTTCCGGAGCATATCATTCACCGCATCCAATGCGATCCCCACATCATCCACAATGGTTCCGTTCCAGTCCCAGATCATATACTTTTTCATATTAATCCTCATTTCTAAGCGTTTAACGCGAAGAGGTGAACTGAAATTCGCGCAGGCGATTTCAGTTCTACCATCAAAGCTATTTGCTTTCGCTCTCTACAGCCGGATAACCGCTTTTATTTGTCAAGAGGATACGGCACCTGCTGTTTCATATGCCTTTTTGTAGCTCTGCACCTTATTCACATATGATTTGCAATAAGATGGTATGCCTCCGTATCGCTTCACGGCACCGCTTCCGGCATTGTAGGCAGCAAGAGCCATCCTCTCGTCTCCGTTAAATTCCTTGATCTTCTGGGAGATGCATTGGGCTCCACCCATAATATTCTGCTCCGGATCATAGGGATCGGTGACACCAAGCCCCTTCGCCGTTGCCGGCATTAACTGCATCACTCCCATGGCACCTGCACTGGAAACACTTTTGGCATTAAAGTTAGACTCTGCTCTGGCAATGCCTTTTAAAAGACTCTCGGAAACATGATATTTCTCCGCAGCTTTTTTAAAGATAGAATCGTATTTCGTTGTCTTCATAGAATCCACCGATGTGGTTCTGTCCGCTGCCGCTGAGCCCGAAACACTGTCCGTTTTTTCGGACTTACGGGATGCCGCAACATCCTCATAGGACACGGCCTGTCCTGTCACCGGATCAGCAAACAGTCCCGTTCCATCCGTACCGGAAACCTGTGTGCTTTGTTCTGGCACTTTCTCCGATTCCACGCCTGACGTACCTTTTTCTTTATTTTTCAAAACCTTCTCAAAGGAGGTCAGTGTTGTCTTTCTCGCTTTTCCATCAGTATAAGTTTTTATGGGCTTTATATCAAGCCGCAATACATGGTCTACCATTATCTTCATCCTTCTTCCCTGTCTCCTGCTCTTAAAAAAAGCTCTTCCAATGTCATTTCCCTCTGCAGTGGTTTTAACTGCCTTTTTGCCAGCCTCGGTGACGTCACTGCTGCAGGGATTTCCGCCGCTGCCTGTGTATCCCCTGCCAATTCCATCCCTATCCGGTTCACCGGTGCATTGTCCACCTGGGCATCCCGGCACTGCCTTTCTCCCTGCTCCTGACGCACTCCATGAAATATCAGTGTTTGATAATCCGGCTTCTGAACACCGTGATACTGTGCCTGCGTCACCTTTCCCTGCGAAGCAGATCTGGTCTGAACCTGCAGCACCACCGCCTGTTTTCCTTCTATGATCTCCACAAAATCACCAAACCCTTTCCAGACTGTATCTCTCATAAGTAATCTCTCTCTGGAGCAGACATTTCTTTACAGGGAGCTGTAAATGATATTGCGTAACACCTGCACATCACGGTATCCATTACCGCCACATTTCTGGATCACATAAATGATCGCAACCTCCTCTGCCGGATCCATGGCAACATAAGATCCAAGCCAGCCGTCCCAGCCAAACTCCCCGACAGAACCCAGGCCGTAAGAAGCCGGCACATCCACCATCTGGCGCATCAGATCACCGTATCCGTAGCCACGCAACGCTTCCCAGTCATACATTTCCAACTGCTGAGGGGTCAGATGATTGGTTGTCATATGCTCCATGGATTTGCGTCCCAAAATACGGACACCATGATAACTGCCTCCATGCATCATCATCTGAACAAACTTCGCATAATCCCCGACAGTCGATACAAGACCTGCCCCACCGGACTCAAACGCCGGTTTCTTTTTGTGCATGTAGGACAGACCCAGATGCTGCCAGGTACATGGTTCCAGCTTACCGGTCTCCGGTTTGTATTCGTAATTTTCCATGAAACGGTTCTGCTTGTCCTCCGGCACATAAAAGTCCGTGTCCACCATTCCTAACGGTTCGAAGATCGTTTCTTTCAGATATTCTCCATATGTCTTCCCGGTGATCACCTCGATCACTGCCCCCAGTACATCCGCACAGAAAGAATATCTCCAGCCCTCACCCGGCTCAAACTCCAACGGCTGCCGGCCGATCAGATTCGCCAGATCATAAGTCGAGGTCGGCTTTCCCTCCTCCAGATCTGCATAATACTGATCAATCATATTCTGCATATATGTTCCTGCCGGAAAACTTGCATCCGGATAAGTCACTCCGGCGGTCATATCCAGCAGATTCTGGATCGTCACCTTCCGGGATACCGGTACCGGCTTTCCGTCCTTTAATACTTTCTGATCCTGAAAGCCCGGCAGATACATGTCCACCGTGTCACTCAGAGACAGCAGTCCCTTTTCCACCACAGTCATCACTGCGGCTGCTGTCACCGGCTTTGTCATGGAATAGCACCGAAAAATGGAATCCTTTGTCATCGGAATATTTCTTGCTTCGTCAGCCATTCCAAACTGCCTGCAGTAAACCATATCCCCTTTATGGAGCACACAAAGACTTGCTCCTTTGATCTCGTCATTCTTTATTTTTTGTAAAATAACTTCATCTGCCTGATTTAATATATCGTAATTCATCGTAATTTTACGTTCCTTTCCGGGTCCGCAGCATTCAGACCACACTGATCATTATCTTATATAGTGTAACATATTTCAGTCCATTTCTTCAATAGACAGGTATAAACAAAACAAAAAAACACCATACTAAAGCTGTTGATAATCTGTACGGAAAGGAATGGTACTCCTATGTCACTTACTCCCATTCAGGCATATTCCATTATATTTTTTACAGGCGGTTTCCTGTACTGCGGTATTGAAGTCCTGTACCGCGGATACTCCCATATCTCTATGTTTTTTACGGCCGGTATCTGTTTTGTGCTGATCGGTGTACTGGAACATATTTTTCACTCCCGCAGTTCTCTGCTGCTTCAAATGCTGATCTGCGGATTGATGATCACCGGGATCGAGTACGTGGTAGGGCTTTTTGTAAATCGCCAGCTTCATCTGCATGTCTGGGACTATACCGGACGCCCATTTAACCTCCACGGACAGATCTGCCTGTTAAACAGTACCTTATGGTGCCTGTTATCCGGTCCTGCGATCCTGTTATTTGATCTGATGCGTTATCTGCTGCTTGGAATTCCTCTTCCTCATTACCGAATCTTTTAAAAGCTCAAACTGCGAACATAACAATAAAGTGTGGCAGCCAGAATTTTATCATATCCGGCCGCCACGTTTTATTTTAAATAGGATGGTTTGTTCCAGGTACCGGAAGTTCCCTTGTGATGCCATTGGTCGTTCTTTGTGTCATATTCTTTCACCAGCAGGTACTGCCAATTACTTGCCGTCTTTAAAGAACGATATATCTTTTTTAAATGGATCCACCGACGGTTATGATCCGGATCTCCCGAATCCGCCAGAAATACTTTGTCCGTTTTGGAATCAAATTCAAAGATCGTCACATAATGCCCCGGCGTATTTTTCCAATGAACTGTGGAATCTGCACTGGACACCAGTACGATCGCACACTTGGAGTGCTTTATCCTGTTCCGGAACTGCCGGTAAGTCTCCTGTTTCCGTTCTACATGACATCGGATTCCAAGCGATGTGAGTCCCCGCCTCATATAGCCCCAGTCGATCGCCATTCCTCCACCATAACCCGTGTGTTTTTTGACATACCGATACATGTCCACCGGGGAACACTCTCCCTTTGACAAAGTCGAATAAATATTTGCCATGCAGCAGAGTCCACAACCAAAGCCACCAAAAGAGCCTCCATCCATAAAACTCTCTCCCCACTCGCCTGACCAGTCCAGTCCCATATTCCAGGATTTTGGTCCCTGCAGATAGGTATATATTTGTTTCGTCGGATCCTCCGGCTTGGGGGTTGGCTTTGCCGGCTCCCGGACAGGAACCGGTGTTTCTGCATTTTCTGTTTCTAATGGAGCAGACGAAGTCCCTGAAGACTCCTGTGCTGCCTTCTGCCATTTTCTCCTTTGGTCATGGCTCCACACAGAAGACACCAGCAGTGCTGCACACACCATTGTTACACAGGAAACGATCAGTGCCAGCCGTCTTTGCTTCTTTCCCCGGTGCTTTTTTCTCTTGATCTTCTTCATCATTTTCCCCCTGAATTCAAAAAGTGCCGCACTGTCACCAGTGCGACACCTTTAAATTTCAATGTCGAAAGGATTGTAAATTATTTAACCTTTACTTTTACCGTTGCCTTCTTGGCACCAACCTTAACATTCAGTTTGCTGCTTCCGGCCTTTTTAGCCTTAACTGTGATAACAACTTTGCCCTTCTTGGCAACTGCAGATTTCACCTTTACAGCCTTCTTGTTAGATGCTGTAACCTTAACTGCGTCTGTGGTAGCTTTCTTGTTGTTCTTAGCCTTAACCGTTAAAGTGATCTTCTTTGTCTTATTCTTCTTGATCACAACGGTAGCTTTCTTTGCCTTAACCTTCTTTGCAGGATTCTTTACGAATACCTTAACAACAGCTTTCTTAGCACCGGACATAACTGTTACCTTTGTGGAAGCACCTGCAACGGCCTTCTTCGGTACAGCGATCTTGATCTTATTCTTGCCCTCTACAAGAGAAGCCTTTGCTACCTTATTGTTTGCAGACTTAACAGTAACTGCCTCCGGAGAAGTAGCTGTAGCAACCTTCTTTACTGTGTATTTTACCTTAACATTCTTACCTGCTGCAACAACAACTTTCTTCTTTGCAAGCTTAATAGACTTTGTTGCTGCTGTTCCCTTTTCCTTCACAAATCCCTTAACAGAAACGAGAACCTTAGCGATCTCAGCGTTGTTAGCTAATACGCTGACTGCTGCATCTGTACATGTCAGTGCACCCTTTGTAGCGGTAACTGTTACCTTAATGGCATCCCCTGAAGCAGCTACTGCTGATGCTGATGCAATACTTGTTGCAAACTTTGCATCATACTTGCATGTAAGTGCGCTCTTTGTGGTGATTGCAACACCGGATACAACGACAGAACCGTTAACGGCTTTGTCCTTTGCTGCTGTAATGGAAAGCTTTGCCTCCTTAACAGCACCTGCCTTCTTGGCATTGGAAGCATCTGCTGTACTTGCAGAAAATACACTTGTAAGTGCAAGTGCTCCAGCCAGGGCAAATGAAAGTACTTTCTTCATAGAAGTCTTCATAATGGTTTCCCCCTTAAATGAATTGATTGCCTGTTTTTTAGTTACAGCGAGATTCTAGCATGGCACTCCCAACAATTCAATAGACATATTGCACAAAAGATTCTTAATTTTTTATTACATTCCGGGTATTTTATCTAATTTTGACAAAAAAATAGTAATCTTGTCGAAAAAACAAAATTACTATTTTCTATCTCTTGTAACATATGCTCAGATTATGTCACGTTTCTGCCATCAATCCATTAAAAGGTAAATCTATCCTCAAAATACTTTGGAAGATCCTCGATCTTGATACGCTCCTGCTCCATGGTATCACGGTCACGGACTGTCACTGCACCGTCCTCCTCCGAGTCAAAATCATATGTGATACAATATGGAGTACCGATCTCATCCTGACGACGATAACGCTTTCCAATATTTCCTCTGTCATCATACTCACAATTGTATGTTTTGGACAATGTCTCATAAATCTTCTCAGCCTGCTCACCCAACTTCTTGGATAATGGAAGCACACCGATCTTGACCGGAGCAATTGCCGGATGGAAATGCATTACGGTACGGACATCTCCACCTTCCAGCTCCTCTTCATCGTATGCGCTGCAAAGGAATGCGAGCGTCACACGATCAGCTCCAAGAGATGGCTCGATTACATAAGGAATGTATTTTTCATTCTTCGTATCATCAAAGTAACTCATATCCTCACCGGAGGTCTCTACGTGACGGCTCAGATCGTAATTGGTGCGATCTGCGATACCCCAGAGCTCGCCCCATCCAAACGGGAACAGGAACTCAATATCAGAAGTTGCTTTACTATAGAAAGAAAGCTCCTCCTTATCGTGATCACGAACACGCATCTCATCCGGCTTAATTCCCAGTGTCTGCAGCCAGTTAATACAGAAATCTTTCCAGTATGCGAACCACTCCAGATCTGTATCCGGCTCACAGAAGAACTCCAGCTCCATCTGCTCAAACTCGCGGGTACGGAATGTAAAGTTACCCGGTGTGATCTCATTACGGAATGACTTACCAACCTGGCCAATACCGAACGGGATCTTCTTTCTGGATGTTCTCTGTACATTTTTGAAATTGACAAAGATACCCTGTGCCGTCTCCGGACGAAGATATACAGTATTTTTGGCATCCTCGGTAACACCCTGGAATGTCTTGAACATCAGGTTGAACTGACGGATATCGGTAAAGTTATGCTTGCCGCAGGTCGGACATGGCACGCTGTGCTCAGAAATGAAGTCCTGCATTTTCTCATTGCTCCATCCATCGACACTGCCGTCCAGCTCAATGCCATTTTCCTCCGCAAACTTCTCGATCAGCTGATCTGCACGGAAACGCTCGTGACACTCCTTACAATCCATCAACGGATCAGAAAAGCTTCCAAGATGACCGGATGCAACCCATGTCTGTGGGTTCATAAGGATTGCACAATCAATACCAACGTTATATTTATTCTCGCGGATAAACTTCTGCCACCATGCCTGCTTGACATTATTCTTAAGCTCTACACCAAGATTACCGTAATCCCATGTATTTGCAAGTCCTCCATAAATTTCAGATCCCGGGTAGATAAAACCTCTCGCCTTAGCCAACGCCTGAATCTTCTCCATTGTTTTTTCCATGATTGTCCTCCATTCCATAGGTAAATTCTACTAAACTGCTTCTAAATATACCATTATCTTCCCGATAATGCAAGTACAGTCCCCGTATTCCCCATGATTCCGGGGATATTACGACAAAAAACGTATCTGTATCATCTCCCGGTAATCGAAAGATAACACAGACACGTTTTATTAGTTTCTACATATTATACGATACAAGGTCAAAATCACCTGACATTTCAGATCAGACTTTCATACAATGCAGTGAGGTCCTCTACGGATGTCTCCTTCGGATTGCCCGGACGGCATGCATCATCATATGCAGACTGTGCAAGGAAAGGAATATCCTCCTTCTTCACAATCTCCTTGAGATCTGCAGGAATACCTACATCCTGAGACAGCTTACGAACCGCATCTACAGCCGCCTTGCGGTACTCCTCCTGAGACATGTTCTCTGTCCCCTCAACGCCCATAGCCTGCGCGATGTATTTATACTTATCCCCTGTTGCCTCTGCATTGTACTCCATAACCGTTGGCAAAATGATCGCATTGGCCACACCATGAGGTGTATCATAGAGAGCTCCCAGCGGATGTGCCATAGAGTGAACGATACCAAGACCGACATTGGAGAAGCCCATACCGGCAACATACTGTCCCAGTGCCATGCCTTCTCTGCCTTCCGGTGTGTTATCAACCGCACCTCTCAATGAACGGGAAATGATCTCGATTGCCTTCAGATGGAACATATCAGAAAGCTCCCATGCACCTGCCGTAATATATCCCTCGATCGCATGTGTCAAGGCATCCATACCAGTTGCTGCGGTCAGTCCCTTTGGCATACTGGACATCATCTCCGGATCAATAAATGCAACTACCGGAATATCATGAGGATCTACACATACCATCTTGCGGTTCTTCTCTACGTCTGTAATAACATAATTGATCGTAACCTCTGCTGCCGTACCTGCTGTCGTTGGTACCGCAAAGATCGGCATACTCTTGTGCTTGGTGTCGGCAACACCTTCCAGACTACGTACATCTGCAAAATCCGGATTCTCCATGATAATACCAACGCCCTTTGCGGTATCCATAGAAGAACCACCACCGATCGCAATAATGTAATCAGCACCTGCTGCCTTACATGCTGCTACACCTGTCTGAACATTCTCGATCGTTGGGTTTGGCTTAATATTGGAATATAACTCATAATCAAGTCCGGCTCCCTCTAGCACATCCAGAACCTTCTGTGTAACACCAAACTTCACCAGATCCGGGTCAGAACATACAAATGCCTTTTTGAAGGCACGTCCCTTCGCCTCGTCTGCAATGCTCTTGATCGCTCCTGCTCCGTGATAAGATGTCTCGTTCAATACAAATCTGTTTACCATAATACTACTCTCCCTTTCTTTGTAAAAATGTAACAATGCCCTCCAAAAAGCGGTAAACATCGTTCCGTTTTTGAAAGACTGCCCCATACCCCTCATAGCTATATTATAGTAAATTTTCACAAAAAATGGAAGTGTTTTTTGAAATTTTCACAAAATTTGCACACATTTTATAAACTCAAACTTCACACAACAAGAACTATGATATACCCAGACTGTTTCTGATGTTCTGGGGTATTGAATATGATTTTTGGCTTTTAAGGATCTGAATACCCGGAGCTGTGTCTGGGTGCATTCTTCTAAGGAGCCAAAAATCATATTGAAAATCGTGCCACATCAGAAACAGTCTGGCAAAATTTATTTTCTGGTGTGCGAAGTTTGAGTTATAAAATTATCCCGCATACAAAAACGGCACCGATCAAATCGGTACCGTCCGGTTTATACATATGTATTAATATTTTGTCCGAGATACGGCTGCACCGAAGCCTCCATCATCTTCACAACCTCATCCGCCTGGCTCTGAAAGGAATCCAGCGTCATACTCAGTACCTCTGTGCTGACATTTGTCATTAACTGATTCTGCGACATCATCATAGAATAATCCGCAATGCTTCCGATCATATCCATAGGATCACCCGCCTTTCTGAATGGATACTCTTTTGTTTATTGTATCAGGAATTTCAGAGAATTTCAAACAAAAATTTATGTTGACATTTTCTGTCATTGCCACGTCCTATGATACAGCTATCAACAAACAACGAGCAATATTGAAAGGAGAATACGCATATGACGAATCAATTATTACACGATGTTTCTGAGGCAGACAACACCCCTCGAGAAAGGATTATTTTAAAGCTTCAGGACACCGAGATCCACTCTCTCAAAGAGCTTAGAGAACACTTTAACCACGACGAGATTCTTGCTTCCTTTGCCTGCGGCGATCTGTTTTTCTGGCTGCAACAGCATTATTACGAAACAGAAGCAAATGCACTCCGCTCTATCCATCCTTCGGACACAAACTGCTTCCGCAGGATCTGCGATACCCTTCAGGTAAATTATCTAGATCATGTCACTCTGTCTGAGGAAGAAAAGAAACGACAAAAGCAAAAGGAATCGCTGGTACGTCAAGTCATCACCGACACAATGGCAGATGAAAAGCTTTTAAAAGAATTACCGTATATCGCTGTTGACCAGGAAGAGCTTGCCGATCTGATCAATGCCGGAGAAACCAAAATCTACCTTTGTAACGAAAGCTTCTCCATTCCGATTTCCAAACCCGGCATCGAATACATCGGTATCGGAGATGTACAGATTGAAGATTCATTCACACAGGAGCAATACAGCAGAGCCGGTATCACGATCACAAATATCACTCTGCCGGTCACGGAAAACCCGGAAACCATCGACTCCGCCCGCATGGCTGCCTTTGCAAATGGTTACGACAGTTTTTCTGAAACACATTCTGCCTTAGCCACAATGTTCCATGATAAGTTGAAAACCCATCGAATGTATAAACAATATCACCTTCCATTTCAGTCCTCTGTGATGGGAACCTTTTATAACAGCCGCTCTGAGTGCGTGTCTGCTAAGCGGTCCGCTTTGGAAAAAGCCTATCAAAAAGCCGGAAGATATCTTACACCGGATAACTCGGACTGTATTGCCAAAGCAGCCGCCAAATACTACCATGAGCATATCCATACTATATTTACAACACCGATACTGGAAGAGCTGGAAAAGCTCTGCGAATTGAAAAATAAGTCATCCATTTATCAGAGGCTGAAGGAAATGCTCCGGCAGGATCAAAAAAAGCTTTTGTCTCTTCTGGAAACAGAGCTTCGTGAAAACGCCGATTATTATAGTATGTATGAATTTGATTACTTTATGGATCAGGTAGAGATTGAAGAACATGACTACCGGATTTCCGAAGGCGGCTTTCTCCGTGCACTGGAATCCCTCGCCGGAGGCAGTATTCAATATACCATCACAGATATTCATTCTGCCATTTCAGAAATGGAAAATGATCTCAATGATTATGCAAATACTTTTTGTAACACCGCGCAGTCAGAGTATCAGGAATATTGCAGAGAATTGGAAAATCTCATACAGGAAATCGGAAATGATTTTAGTGGCGTAAACGATCATGAGTCACTGTCCGATTATCTGAAGCGTCTGTATACAGAGACCATTCAGAAAAATATCCCTTAATGCTTATCAAAGAAACTAATTCACTTATGTAAAACAGGCATTCTCCAAAAATCTCTTGGAAATGCCTGTTTATTCACAAATAATATTTTATCCACGCCTAAATTCACATCCACGCTGATAATATGAGAGTTATTGACACAACACCGTAAATCAAAATATCATTCTACCATATGTTCCTTCCAAAATGTCTCCGGTCCCACAATATACAACAGTGTTCTGGCTCTTGTCCCCGCAAGATAAATATATTGTGAAAAATTCTCACTCCGCAATGCCTCTACGTCGCAAAGTATCACAACCTTTGCATCCAATCCCTTAAAGCCCTGTATGGTGGCATATACCGGCACATTCGGGTTCGGCAAAAAATCATCCTTCAATTCATTTACCGCAATTTTCGATGCTGCGAGCTTGGAATTTCTGTACTTTTTCGGAGACAAAAACGTGATATCCCCAGCGGATACTTTTCCCTCCCGCAAATTCTTCATAATTTCTTTTATCTTGACACCAAACTCTTTCTCATTTTCATAGGAAACCTTTCCCACTTCCTCTCCATTCTCCCTGATAAATTCTGAGAATGCCACTCCGCTCGCTTTGGAGCTATATGTTCCAATCTGCACGGTATTCCTGCAATTGACAAATAGCTTAAATTTCGTATGAAAATATGACTGCAGCATATCCATCCCCTCCTGATATTCCGGGTTATAGATATTCTGCTTCTCATCATAAAAGACAACCCATCTGCCCTTATCCAGACCGCCTTTTAACAAACAGTCCAGAGAATACAGATACAGCGGTTTTAAAATATCCTGCCCCTCATCCATCACCAAAAGATCATACTGCAGCTCCTCTGCTTCCGTTTCGTCATTCATCTTCTGACTGATGTAATCATAAAACTTCTCCGGAAGAGTCTGGGCAAAATACCCCTGCGGATCCTTTTGCAATTCTGTTACATCCACAGGCACATATTCCCCGAAAAGGGCATGAATATTAATCACCTTTAACCGCTCCGACTCCGGCAGAGAATGCTTTACATGATGTGCAAGGTTTTTGTTATATGTCAGATAAAGCACTCGTTTCCCCTGCTCCAGTTGTCTGCGGGTGTATTCTGCCGCCAGAAGAGTTTTGCCGGTACCGGCTCCGCCCTCCACGATCAGATGTTCATTCATTCCCAGTGCCTCCATCAATCGTGCCTGCTCTGCCGTCAAACGAACCAGCTTCTGCTCTACCTGCTCCAAGCGATCATTCAAGGAAGGAATAAAACAAAAATCAGCCCGTAAAAATTGAACAATTTGTCGAATATCCAATGGCGATAATTTGCTCGGCTCCCGATGCTGTCTTTCCTTCCAATAGTCAAAAACCTGATTCATGTACGCCGAAATATCCTGCGTCGAACGGTCATACACAATCTCCGGAATAATCTCCTGGGAATCCGAATGAAATACAATGTCCGGAAATACCACTCCACTTGCCATCAAAATATTTTTCATATGAGGATTTCCATGAAACCGATTTTTCAAAGCATCCCGCAGACTGAACATATTTCCTGTAACCTGGGCAAATGGTCCCTCTGGTTTCACATGCTCCGTCCCATAGCGGTCAATAAACGTCCATTGACCCTCTCTGCATTCCACGCGTCCACCCTTGATTTCCAGACATGCCACTCCACGCTCACAGATGACCACAAAATCAATCTCTCCATAAATTTTGGATCTATGCCGCGGCAGCCCCAAAGAATGAAGCACAAATGCGTTTTTCAAATCCATCTCCTGCAATACATCGTATATCTTTCGTTCTGCATTACTTTTTATCTCCTCCCCCATATACGGGGGAATAAATGTAACCATTCCTTCATTCCTCCTTACTTCTGCGCCGACTGCATTTTCTCTTCAAAAACTTCACGGGATACCCCCGCCTCTGACACTGCATCTGCCACGCTGATAATCCCTTTGTGCACCAAGTTTATTAACGTCTCCAGGGTTCCCTGCTGACGTCCAATCAATTCGCCCTGCTGACGTCCGATCAACTCGCCCTGCTGGCGCCCGATCTGTTCCCTGCTTTCCATCATATCCTCTACTGCCTGACACACATTGACCACCTCCGTTTTTTCATTCATTACGAAATCTATGTTGGTTATTGTCTCTATTACACGGGCAGCTCCGGCTTCCAAGGACTTCAGACGTTCATCCTCCCTTAAAAGCCTCGCCAGCCCCTTCTCATCCTTCGAATACTTTATATAGTTTAACACTTCCCGCAGGCTTGATGCAAATTTTTTGAAATCCTTCTGGGCGATGCTCCACGGATCGATCAGATGGATTCGATAATCCTGTGCATACTGCAGTACCGTTTCATTCTGAACTGCCAGCATCTCATGGAGTGATCTGGGACCATCCCATGGATCTGCTCCGAAATGTATCACAAGCGTGATCACCGGCTGCAGCTTATCCTCCCCAGCAAAACCAGATAAAAACTCCATTTATTCAATTAGGGTAAATCAAAAATGGTATTAACAACGGGACAGTTCTCTGCAATGTTAAAATCGTTTTTTCGTTTACATCATCATTGATTCTCCCCCAAGAAATTTACGTTAACATTTTTTTCATTACCACATCCTATAATACAACTATCAATAAATAATGAACAATATTGAAGAAGAACTCCATATAAGTATAGCAAACGGTACATCATTTCACCCCATGCTTATATTTCAAAACCATCTGTATCCTCAGAAAGACATCTGCTTCCATTCTCATCTGCTATATATAAATTTCCATTCTTTTGCATAGCAAAAATACACGAAGGAAGCACCGCTATTTTTTCAATATCTGTCCAATTTTCATATCCACTTATCTTCCGATCAGACATAGATACCGCAACAACTGTTCCATCACTTTTCAATCCTGCGCACAACGCATAGCACATAACAATATCTTCTATTTGTTCCCATGTTTTAATTGGTTGAATCCATTTCACTTGATCCGAGCAAATATCAACTCTGCCATCATAACGCAGTGCAAATAAAAAAGCTTTATAATTTACAAGTTTCTTTACATTCTTCCAAGATTTCACCTTATCTTTAAAAGTCTCCACAAATCCCCGATCAAAATCTCCACCGGTAATTCGAAGCGATTTATCTTGGCAAATTCCAATAATATATTTTCCATTTCCTTCCATATCAATAACATCAACTATGCTATTCCAACCCTTTGTTGTAAAAATCTGTGCATTTTGATCATAATCCGACGAGTCGAACGACTCCCCACAAAATAGTTTCCCTGATGAATCAATACCATATATTCCAAACTCTCCTGCATATATTTTTTTAAAGCATACATCTACAATGTCTGGTCTTATGCAGCAATCCCCTGTTGCAAACACCTCTCCTTTCTTTGTCAGCCCCACAACTGATGATTTTCCCACTGAAACAGATACGATATCAGTCCATTTCTTTATATCATTTTCATAGTCTGCTATTAAATCCCTTTGCCCTGTCATAACTACGTGCCCATCTTTTTTCAGACCGACAATTAAATTTTTTCCAATCGTAATGCTTACAATATCTACCCAGTTTGGCAATTCTTTTTTGTATATATGAAACAGTGGGTCATAATTAGTATTAGAATTTTTTCTTCCATAAAACTCTACTGTATTATCATTATTTAGGACCACCGCATAACCATAACCGGCAACAATATTCCTCCTTTTTCTACTGATCCTCACTGTTTGCTTTTTTTTCATCATATCTTCTTCTTTTTGATTTCTATAAGTATCTGTATCTTTTCCCTTTTCATCCCAGTTTCCTCTAAACAACAAATATGCCGACTCAAAATAATCATCTCCATAAATTTCACGAATTTTTTGCAAAAAGGTATTCAGATCATAAAACTCCATATTTCTAATTGTCATATCATCACACGACATTATTTTTACCTTACCATCTTTTGGGATAATCTCTTTTTCATTTAGCATTGCAATTTTTGTTTCATCAAAATAAAGCAGATCACAAGTTTCAAAATTTATTATGGAATGATCTGTTTTCACCCTGCACAAAGGATATATTGGTTTTGAGTTTTTCATTGCCTCCTGTAGATAATGTTGAATTTCCGCCTGATTTGTAAAATGACTATATTCACTTTCTAATTCTTTCAGACGTTCGGCTTCCTTATCTGCCCGGTTATCTGCATCCTTCCACTCATCGCATCTCTGATCATGTTTTCGGCAGCCAAAATATGCAGCCGCTTCCACCACTATGCAAAGGATGAGTATTTTCCCTGTGATTGACAATAAATATCCACTATGAAACAACACTTTGATCAAGAAACTGATCCCGGTAGCAGGTACAATAATACACAATCCCAATATCCCAAATACGCTAATCAGCCCGCAAGCCTCTAACAAATCGTCCAACAAATTATCATGCGATTTCAAAATAAATTTTGCTTGCGCCTTTGCATCCTCCACTTTGCCTTTTTGCTTTTCAATCTGTTCTTTCATTTGACTTGCCCTAGTTGTCCGCTTTGAAAGTGCTTTTGAAATTTCTATTTCTTTATTTAGAACATTATTAACCTCGGCATCAATATCATAAACAGTATTTTCGATTTTTTTCAACTTTTTTTGGGCTTCCCGATGCTGTGCCAAATTACTCCCATCGGTAATTTTCAAATAAATTTCCTCGATTTTTTTTCGATCGTTTTCTGCATTCATTCCTAACGACATATTTGATGTAAACCATTTTTTCGCAAAGACACCCTGTTTTGTTATTAAATCAAATAACTTTAGTAATAATTCTTTTGATCTTTCTTTCGCTTCCGGATTCTGAATTCTTCGTATTTTTTTATAGCAATCAAGAATCGAATCCTTTGAATCTTCATCCATATCATCTAAATACTTTTGATATGTATTTAGATTTTCAACATGAATAATTTGTTTTTTCAGTTCATTAATTTTAGTCCTAGCAACTTCCAGATTTATTTGTTCAAGTTTTTGAATCATGTTTTTCAGATCCGACAAATTGTTTATATCGCCGTTACATATCTGATTAACCACTTTTGTATTTTGAGCATTAACATACTCCTCTAAATTTATATTGATCCCCAAATAAGATTTCCTCTTATTTAATTCGCCTTCATATTCTTTTCCGAACATCTTCTGCGGAAGTGGTTCAATTAATTTTTTAAAATAATTCATTTTTATAGAATCAATATTTATATCAAATGCTGCTGCTAACTTTTCTAATTCTTTATCTTCGTCTCCGTAACACCGAATGTATTCTTCATAGATATATTCTTCTGTTGGATATTGTAACAAATATTGTTTTATGATTTCTCCAATCTGAGAAGAATCGCATTCATATTTATTATTTCTACACTCTTCTACCTGCTGATAGAACTTTCTTTTAACAGCAGAAAAATCTACTTTTTCTGTGACACCTTCAAATTTGCGTTCAAAGTAATTATTACAAACATCGTAAAACACATCATAAATTGCGAAAATATCACTTTCAATGGCCTTTTCCATATACTCCCTAAACTCATCACTTAGAAGCCCCTCCATAAACTTATCCCTGCGTTTATTGGCTGCATTTGCATTGCTCCATATATTTTTTATATCATACATTCCGCCATACGCAGCATTCATGACACCTGCCACTGCCATTCCTTGAAACATACTCTTAATTGATGTTCCTCCTCCAATGACCTTTCCTCTTGTCTGTTTCTTGATTTCTCCTACTAATTGATCATATTCCATACGTCCTATTAATTCCTGCACAATCTTTGAAACCTGTGCTACAGCATTGAAAACTCCAGATTCCCCCTTCTCATCAATCGTCAAATAATATGACTCAACATATTCTTTCCATTCGTCAACATCTTCTCCTCCCCAAATCTCAGTGTTTTCCGCTTTTTCGCATAGAATCTGAGATATTTCCGTGCAGTATTCGACTACCATCTTCTTCATATACTCAAAATAATCTGTATATTTTTTTATAATAGTCTCATTAAATTCACTATGAAATCTTGTTCGATATTTTTGAGCAACCATATTTATATCTGTATTAACTGCCGATAACATTTTTTCTGTTTCTTCATATTCCGAATACAATTTTTTTTGTAATTTAGCGTATCTCTTCTCGATATAATTAGTTTCCCCAAACAAATTTGTCTGTATAATAATTCCTTTTTTTAAATCATCCTTCAGTTGTAATTCCCTTTGTTCCTTCTGAGCTCGTATTTCTTCTTTTTCAATTTTTTCCATCTCAGAAACAGGACATCCGCAATTTGGGCAAACGCTTGCCCTATCAGATAATGTATGACCACACTCAACACAAGTAATTAACATATTCTCCCTCACATGATTATCGAAAAAACGACGATCACGCATTCCTTTCTTTTGCTCTGCTTTTACTAAATTTCAACTTTATGCTAACCATTACAGCTAGTCACTTCAAGCTCTTATTTAAATATTCAATAAACCACTCAATTTTTTTTATTATTTTTTCATCCTTCGTATTCTCCATTTCTTTTTCTGCTAGCTCTTTGATTTTCACAACGTCAAGCTCTCCCCCCTTCTTTTCTTCTTTTAAATACTTCATATAATCAAAAAAATACTTGACTTTTCCACATTGATCATCTAATTCACACGTATTTTCACATTTATATTGATATATATATTTTTTGCATGTTTCATTGATATATATATCTTTTTCCAGAAGTATTCCTGGATATTCTGCACATTCACTTTCAAGCTCATATGCTCGATTCACAGCCTCCCCAAATAAAATATTTTCCTCTGGACAACTAAGAACCTTTCCTTTTGTAAGACCGCCCCTAAGCATATATATATAATACTTTAAATCCGAACCAGTAAGATCTTCATCAACAATATTTAATAGTTCTCGTTGTATTACTGCAATCAAATCAAGTACATCCTTTAATTTTGTATCATCTGCCACAATATATAAGCAATCCGAAAAAGAAAAGATATCTAAATCCTCCGCATACTTGCAAGTTTTCCACATATGAGCCATAGCATCCCTTATACCTGAGTCACCATCATTTACTTTATTTTTAAACCCAAGTATATCTACAAAAGCCACAATCTTATCTTGCGGATTAGTATTATATATTTTCCGTAACCCCTCTAACATTTTATTCCATGATCTTTCATTATTTTTATCCATCGTATCTCCTCCTAAGTAACACATAAATTTCCACAAATTTAGACTCAATAAAATACACCAAGCAGAGTTTAAATTTTCATTGATCTTTGTCAACTACTGTTTCCAGCGTAGTATCCCTAAAACACCGGCATCAGCCTTTTACAATGCACACATCTCCGAAAGATATCCACACAGTACGGTTTATGACAATACGGACACAACAACGGCCGCACTACAGAATAATGATGTCTCATACAAATCCCTCCTCTGCTATTCACAAAAATCCTACATCTTACACTCATACTCCGAACAAAACTGCCCGCCCTTCATCTCGATCCGCTTCACATCACAGTAGCTTTTCGCCTGATGGTCATACAGCCACAGATTGATCCTCGGTGATTTTGGCTGGATATGACTGTTCGCCGGGTCATACCAGTGCTTACAAAATGCACATTTGTGACACTGGGTCACATTTGCCATCATCATACAAACATCTCCCTTCCTTTTCCGATCAATTACGAAATCTATCTCGTCATTATAAGTTCCAGTATACAAATACAGAATGACAAAATATGTCACTCTGCACCGTTCCTATTCATACCTTTCCACCATTCTCTCCAGCGTCCCTTTCATCTCCTGCCGGAGCCACTCCGGACTCAAAACCTCTACCCTCTCCCCCTGGCTCAATAGCCACATGATAATTCCTTTCCCAAAGACTTCTGCCTCGATTTCATACCAGTCCGGCTGCTTTAATAAAATCTTTGCGGTAGGCAGCCTGTCCAGCACTGCCTCCGCACTCCCGCCATAAAAACGAAACTTCACCCGCATCAGTTCACCGCTATACATGAACTGAACTCTTTTGCGAAACTCTCCCTCCTCAAATCTCCCATTATACGGTACTTTGAATTTCTCGCCGGTCTCCCGGATGCTACTGATCCGATCCACCCGGAATACAGCAGGATAACTATACTTATGTACGTATTGACCGGTGGCATCTTTCTCCACCAGAAACGCATTGAGATAGAAATAATACTCAGAAAATACAATTCCGACCGGCTCGATCATCCGCTTAACGCATCCATCCGCTGTCTCTGCCTCCGCTTTGTGATAACTGATCTCCAGAACATTATGATTCCGTACGGCAACCCCTAAGCTCCAAAGACTGTCCCTGTCATATGACGGGTTGGTAAGCTCCACATAATGATACTTTTCATTTGCGATGAGATCCGATACCAGCTTCATATTGCGAAGCGGAACACATCCCTCTACCAGCTTGCTAAGCAGCGAGTCCATTTCCTTTTTGCGGAATGCACGGCTTTCTAACAGAATCTTGCTGACCGCCAGAATCTCGCTGTTTGTCATGGCTGAGCCATCCGCACCGGTCATCACAAAGCCCTTGTGCACCCGGTCATACACAATTTCCCGGCTTTCCGTGCTCCGCTCTGTCTTTTGATCCTCCAGAAATGCCCTGATGTCATCAATGTCCCTTTGGATCGACCGCTCATCCACGCCGAAACGGTTGGCCTCCTCTGCTTTGTTAATAAGTTTTCCGGCACACAACCGGGTATAAATACTCAGGGTGCGGGAATTTTTGGAATGCTTGTTGTTCATGGTCTGTTCTTGTTCTCCTGTACAAATTTCATATTACATACCTATATCATACGCTTTCAATACGACACTATGTGTCATCCTGATTCTATTTTCCCATACAGTTGTCCCATTTTCTTTTAAATTTTGACAAAACCGGATAAAAAACAGGCGTTAGAGAAATAATATTGTTCTCTAACGCCTGTTCTGCCCTTTTTATTTTATCATGCCTGATCTTTTTCTAAAAGATCCGCAAAGCTGTCCAACTCCTCTTCCTGAAAGCTGTCCAGCAGTCTTTTGTCCAGAGCATACCTGCCATCTATGGCTGCCATACTGCATGCACTGAGAATAGTATCTGCCATGGTACAGAAATATTTTTTGGCTTCCTGCGGATTTTCCTTTTCCCCTGTTTGCTCCTTTTGCCGGTGATACTGCCGCCTTGCCACCTCCATGAGCAGAGGCAGCAGGTCATCTCTCTGGATCAGCAGACATCTGTTTTTCTGCTTCTGATGCATTTTGACCAGAAGTTTCCTTGCCTTTCCTATTGTCAGCTCCCCGGTCTCATGCTTCGCAGCTCTTTCCTTTGATTCCTGCTCCAGCAATTTCCGGATCCATCCGGGACATACGCCGTCCTCATTTTCCCCCTCAAGACATGCGATTGCCTGTGCCAGCCGTATTTCTCTCTCCTTCTGTATGGATATTCTCACCAGGTCTGAAATATGACGTTCTGTCATGTAGGCCAGCCCGTATATTTTCTGTATGTCCGTTCTTTTTTTGTAGCGGAAAGTTTTCCCCGACTGCTTATTCATAACCGGTGAATACAATTCCCGTAAAATGTCACGATTCCGCTCATGCTCCGAATAAACCATGCTGCAGTCCCGGCGTACCGATTGGATCAACGCCTGCTTTTCCGGATTATTTCTGATCTCCACATGCCTGCTTATGTTTTTCAGAAACCGGTAGATCTGTTCTCTTTCCTCCGATGCATTTATCGTATATGGAGCAATGTTTCCCCTATACCCCAGCTGTTTCAGATCACTGTACAGATTTTTGCGGATGCTTCTGCGGATATCCTGAAGAAGCTGTGATTTTAACCGTTTGAAATAATCCAGCGTTGTTTTGGAGTACCCTTTAAACATTTCGGCATGGGCACACATTTCTTTTAAAAAATGAACCGGATCCTTTTGATGCCATGTTTCATAATATTCCCACAATTTAGCGGTATGTGCTTCCTGCACCGGCACATGAGTCTGACACATATGCTTCTCAAAAACCAGGATCATCTGATCGCATTCCTGCATGGACAGATGATGCTCCAGCCCATAATAATATATCATTTCCCGGTAATCATTCACCTGAACGCCGGGCATTCTTAATCCCTTTTGCAAATATTCATCCAGCTCTTTGTTGTCTAATCCCAGTGCAAAAGCAAGCTGTATCATTTTTTCGCGGTTTGGTTCTGACTTTTTTCCCAGTCCAAACCATGCCCGGATCGTTCCGGCCGCTGCCACATCGTTTTTCCTAAATGCTTTGTGAAATTTCCGGCAGGCTGCTCTTCTTTCCTTTTCGCTCTGCCATGCATCCGCTGTTCCCCATTTTTCCAGCAGAAAGCGGTCAAACCCGTAATTTTCCTCCATTATATTCTCCTCATTCGTCCAACAGTGCATCTAACGAACCTACCACATTCTTTTTCGCTTTCGGTTTCCGGCGGGATAACTTATCTTCCGAATTCTTTCGCTGTTCCTGTTCCTCCTGACGGCTCACCTGTTCCCGTGGCCGGGGTGTCGTCACCGCCGGCCGGACTTTTTGGCTGATCGTTAAAACAATACATTTCCGGTATTGAATCTGTTGATCTGCAGGGATATTTTGTTTTAAAACGATTTTGTTTTTCCCCGTATCAACTTTCCGATACTTAAGCTTTATCTTTGCAAAACCGACTTTTTTTAATTTCTTTTGTGCCTTTGATAACGATAGACCTGTGAGACCCGGCATTTTTCCGGTTACCTTCTCCGGCGTGGGCGGTGCAGCGGTCAGAGCTGCTGCCGTTTCTGACGGGACGGGAGTTTCCGGTTGTACCGCCAGACTTTCCCTGCCGTCCTGCCGTCTTGAAATCCCCTCCTGAAAACCGGTCCATACCAAAATCAAAATCCCCACACTCACGACTGCCGCGAGCAATATAGCGAGTTTTTTCTTTGTCTGCTTTTTTCTGTGACTGTGATCTGTAGAGGCAAGCTCCCGGTACACCATCTCTGTCGTCACCGTTGCATCCGCCGGCCGGCTCTCTCTACCTGCACTCGCCCGTTCTTCCTCCCCTTCCGGCTCCTCAGGCATCATGTAGTCCTGCAGCTCCGTTTCCGTCATCGGCTCCTCTCCCAGAGCCAGCAGAAGCTGTCCCATATCCGCAAACCGGTCCTGTGCCAGCACTGCCATTCCCTTTGCAATCGCATCGCTTTGTTCCTGTGTGATCGCTACGCCGCCCAGTTCTGCCAAAGGTACCGTTCGGTCTGCCAGTATCCTCTGCGGTGCTTCCTCAGGCATAATACCGGATATCATATAGTACATAACCACACATATGCTATAGATATCTGTCCACGGACCGATTTCCCCTTTCATCCGGTACTGTTCTTCCGGTGCATACCCTCTTTTATACATCACGGTAACTGTATGCTCCTGATCTGCGATCCTCCTTGCAGAACCAAAATCAACCAGTTTTGCTGTTTTCTGTCTGGTCACCAGAAGATTATCACCGCTGACATCCCGGTGGATCATATGATTTTCATGCATGATCTGAAGGGTGTCCATCACCGGACGAAGCATTTTGATCGTACGGTCTGCCGAAATCCTTCCATTTTCTTTCACGTATTTTTCGATGCTGTTTCCGTCAATATAATCCATAACGATATAGGCTGTATCGTTTTCCGTGAAATAATCCCGGACTACGGCAACACCGTCCAGCTGGTTAAAGCGTGCCAGATTCTTTGCTTCCTGCAAAAAGGCACGCAGACCTTTCTGATACGCTCCCTGCACATAAGAATCATCATAACAGTATGCTCCGTCACCTGAATGACCCACAGCAGTTCTCCGTACGAGTTCCTTCGGATAGTACTCCTTGATCGCTACCGGTATGGATAACGTCTGATCCCAGCCTATATATGTAATGCCAAACCCGCCTTCTCCCAGTATCATTCCGGTGTAATACCTCCTGTTTAAGCAGGTTCCCGCTGCCAGGCAGTAAGGAGGTGTCTGGTTCTTCTGATTATCCCAGCCACAAAAAGGACATATTTCCCCTTCGCCCAGCGGACGCATACATCGGATACACCGTTTGATTTTTCCTGCGATCAATAGCCGTTCCACCCTTCTTTATAGTGTTATTTTTTTCATATCCGTATATGCACTGAAGCGTTTTCTCCCGGAACGTTTTTCCCAGGTTCTTACCTTGCAGTACATATTTTTTCCGGTTTTTGTATAACTAAAACGGAAAACTCCCTGATATTTTGAAATAGGATGCAGCCGGATAATCTGCTCCTTTCCGTTTTTTTGCAGTACAATGTCAATATGATCTCCCCGGTATTTCTGCAGGGTAAGTTTTAAGTATCTTTTTCCATCCATATTCTCTATTTTGTAGGATACTCTTGGTGCTGCAAAATACGCTGTCTCGATCCACCGGCTCTCTGTGACACCACTCCGGATCAATGAGTTATTTTGCTCCCGGCATGCAAAAATCTGATACCGGTATTTCTTTCCCTTTTGTGTTTTCTTATCCAACCATGTTGTTTTACCGGTTACGACTGCAAGCTTTTTATATTTTCCCTTCGTGCCCTCCTGACGGTAAATTCCGTAACAGGTATTTTGTGCAGAAGCCTTCCATGTAATCTGGAGGCTTCCGTCCTTCACGGTACTGACCGTTATCTTTTTAACCTTTGCAATCCGGCTGGATTCTACCAGTGACAGGGAAGTTTTCTTGATTAAAACAGCATTCTTCTGTTTATTTGTGCTGTTTCCGGATGCTTTATGATCTGCACTGCTTTGCTGATCACCAGATGCACCGGCCTCTGCCTTTGCCTCCGGAACCGGAGTGTCTGCTGCCGATGGCGTTTCACTGACCACAGGCATTCCGCCTGCCTCCCCCTGTGTCCCGCCGGCCGATGGTGTTTCACTCACCTCTGGTGCCGGGCTTGCGGTCGGCAAAGTGATATATTCCGCAGAAAATACCGGATGCTTCTCCTCTCCCTGACACCACTGACGCAGTGGACATATCTTCTGAAAATAATCCATTTTATAGGCGGTAATACATTGATTCAGCCGGTCGGCCAGATCGCTCTCCACATTTTCTGCAGAAACAGCACTGCAGTTGGATACCTCAAAAGATAGATCCGACGCCTGGGAATATACCGTCATATTGCTTCCTTCCAGATAATAACAGTCGATCATATCCCCACTGTCCACAAATCCGGTGATCTGCCCTGTTCCCAGCTTCTGGGAAATATTTCCTGACGTATAACAGGCTTTGAGCTCTAAGAAATTTTTACGGCCGGCAATGCCACCGGTATATGCAATATCCCCTATGATATCCCCTGTGTTATAACAGTTTCGAAGCATGCTCGGTCCGTCACATCCGGCAGCGATACCTCCGACCTGCAGAAAACCGCGGGCACCGCCAAGCTTCGCCCCTTCACTGTCATCCTTATCAGTAATAATTCCTACTTTCCCTTCATTTCCACAGTTTCCAAGAACGCCTCCACCCATACGGCCAATAATGCCACCTACCGAGTCCATGGTGACCCCTTCTTTGCTGCCTTCCCGTTCCTGCTGCAGGACATCTCCCTGATTGATACAGCCGTTGATCGTAATATCCCTGTAGGATCCGGAAAAGCTTCCTGCAACGATACCTCCCAGATTCACATGCTCATCATACTGATAGGTATAATTGATGTCCCCATAATTGGTACAGGACACGATTGTTCCACAGAATATAAATCCGCCAATCCCGCCCATATTGGCACCAAGGCTGTCCAGTCTGCTGTAATTGCTGCAGGCTTCTACGCTGCCTCCGGCCATATAGCCGAATATTCCACCGCCGCCGTTTACAATGCAGGAGATTCCCTTCAGTGTACAGTCCTTAATAGTACCGGATAGATGAAATCCGGCAATTCCGCCGGCTCCGTTGACACGCTCCATGTCCTCCCGCTCTGTTGTCATGGTACTGCTTTTTCCCTCTACGGTAACATTTTCTGCGGTCACCTGCGATATCAGACCGGTATTGGTGCCTATCACACCTCCCACACATCCGTCACTCATCACGATCGCATTTTCACTGCGGCATTCTGTCACGGTACCATTATTGATGCCGGCAACGGCTCCTGCCGCCGTTCCCCCGGTCACAAGACTTTCCTTTACCTGTCCATCCGAGACGTTCCCGCCGTTATCGATGACTCCAAACAAGCCTTTGATAGGTTCTGACGCCACTGCCATCATTCCGGATACCGTATGCCCATTCATCAAAAAGCAGCCCTGAAACGGATGTTCCTCGTCACCAACCGGCTGCCATATCTCTGCCGTATCCAGACACTCCTCTGCTGCTGTCTGCTGGTTCTCTGTCATCGTGCGGTAACATGTTCCGTTTCTGTCTACTGCTGCAATACATTCATCCTGTCGGTAAATCCCGGTTCTCTGCTGCCGGGAATCATACCGGCAGGTAAGTGTACTCAGGATAATATCGTTTTTTAAGGAGAAGGTTTTGCCTGCGGTATCGTTTCCCTCATTGACATATTGGGCAAACATTCTCAATTCTTCTGCGGTACAAATGGTAATCTGCACATCCTTTTTTGTATTGCCCTGTGTTATATAGGAAGTGATGGAGATCTCACTCTGTACTTCTGCCGCCTGCACACTCTGTCCTCCAAAGCCCGGCAAAATCGGTTCTAAAACAGCCGTGACTGTCATTAAAGCAGTCAATCCCAATGCCAGTATTTGAGACTGAAAACGTCTCCTTCCTGTTCCTGCGTGCCCTTGTCTGAATAATCCATCTTCTCTTGCGTACCTTTTCATTTTAAACTCCTGTTATCATTATATTTTCTTTCTCTCCCTATTGATACGCCGATTGTTTTGTCACTTTATTTTATAGTTTAAAATAAATTACCCAAAAAAGCAACAGCCCCCAAAGAGCATTTCTGCTCCCCGGAGGCTGTTGCCTGTTTGGTTCGATCATACCTCCAAAAATCTGCTTTTGGCGGTATCCAATAAGGTCAGATACATATGGTATCCGTTTGCCCTATGCAAATGCACGATCTCTCAACGCACGTACCAGATTACGTTTGTCAGAAGGTTCGCAGTTGCCTGTCAGAAACAACTGATTCCGCAGATCCATTGTCATGATCCCCAGGATCGACTTTGCATCCACACAATATCTTCCACAATAAAGGTCAAAATCCCCATCAAATCCTGACAGGATATTGACAAACTCATTTACATCGCGTACATCATTTAACTGTACCGGTATCTTTTCTCCCATAACGACTGCTCCTTTCAATATTCTCTCTTCTCTCTTCCTGTGATCTCTCTCTACGGACAACCGGCTGCAGATGTTAATAATCCGGCACATCCTCACCTCATTTTGTCCTTGCATAGTTTTATCACACTTTCAACGAAAAGGGAACCTTTTGGAGCAAGATTTCATAAATATTTTTCAATTTATTCATATTTTATAGTACTTTACTAAGAAAATCCTGTAATCTGGCATTCTTGGGATGCTCAAACAGCTCTACCGGATCATTTTCCTCCTGGATCAGTCCATCACTTAAAAACAGCACGCGATTTGCAACTTCCTTTGCAAATCCCATCTCGTGAGTGACGATCACCATAGTCATTCCTTCTGCCGCCAGTTCCTTGATCAGAGCCAGCACCTCTCCAACCATCTCCGGATCCAATGCCGATGTCGGCTCATCAAAAAGCATCACGTCCGGATTCATTGCCAGTGCACGGGCAATGGCAATACGCTGCTTCTGTCCACCGGAAAGCATCGCCGGATAAGAGTCTGCCTTGTCCGCCAGACCGATCCGGTTTAACAGCTCTTCTGCCTTGACTGCAGCCTCTTCCTTTGTCATCTTTTTGCGCTTCACCGGGGCAAGCATGATATTTTCCTTCACTGTCATATTTGGAAACAGGTTAAACTGCTGAAATACCATGCCGATCTTTTCCCGGACCAGATTAATATCCACATCCTCATCGGTAATGTCCGTCCCCTCAAAGGTGATACGGCCTGCTGTCGGCTCCTCCAGACAGTTCATGGAACGTAAGAATGTGGACTTGCCGCAGCCGGACGGGCCAATGACAGCAACCACGTCTCCTCTGGAGATCGTTGTAGATATCCCCCGGATCACCTGATGGTCTCCAAATGATTTTTCCAGATTTTCTACCCGGATCAATACCTCCTTATCGCTCATTGCTTCTCAGCCTCCTCTCCAAAACGTGTACTCCTGCTGTCAGGATCATTACAATGACCAGATAGATCAGAGCTACTGCGATCAACGGCATAAATGCATCGTAGGTATTACTACGTATGATATCGCCTGCCTTGGTCAGATCCACCAGTGCGATATATCCGCTGATGGAGGTTTCTTTTAACAAACTAATAAACTCATTGCATAATGCCGGCAGCGTATTTTTAAACGCCTGTGGCATTATAATAGAAAGCATCGTCTGTGAATAACTCAATCCCAGACTGCGTCCTGCCTCAAACTGACCGGCATCTACGGACATGATTCCGGAACGGACAACCTCTGCCACATAAGCGGCGGAGTTCAACCCAAATGCTGTAATAGCCACTAAAATTTTGTTATCTACTGATACCAGTATAATGTAATAAAAGATCAACAGCTGTACTACTGCCGGAGTACCACGCATCACTGTCAGATAAATACGGCAGAATGCATTTAAGATTGGGAAGTTCCCGTTTTTGTCATGTCCGGTACGGATCACTGCGATCACAAAACCAAAGAGAATACCAAACAGTACGGCAAAAACCGTGATCAGCAGGGTATTTTGCAGACCCTTTACGATATACTGGTAACGGTGATCCTTGATAAAGTTATCATGGAAACGCTCCGCAAAGGAACTCCTTGTAACGGATGCATCCGGATCCACGGTAATGATCACCTGCTTGGCAGTCGTATAGGAATCTGTAAAATCAATATTTTTCAGACGATCCTTCGTAACAGTCATACCGGCAGCACCCACATCATCTTTTCCGGATACCACTGCCGGGATGATAGAATCAAACTCCATATCCTCCACCATCAGCTTCATACCAAGCTCATCACAGACAGCCTGCATCATATCCACATCAATACCGGTGATCTCATTATTCTCATAATACTCATATGGCTTAAAAGAAGCGTTCGTTGCCATTTTCAGCACACCGTTTCTTTTGATATCCTTTGCCTTATATGGCTTTGTTCCCTTTACCGAATCCTCACCGATATAATTATCAATGATATCCTGCAGTGTACCGTTTTCCTTTAATTTAGCAAGTGCTTCGTTAATCTTTTCCTTTAATTGTGTATTGCTCTTGTCAATACATACCGCATAATCCTCCAGTGCAAACTCCTCTTTGAGGATCTGCAGCGTACTGTCCTTCTCGGTATATGCCTTTGCCGGCTGCTCATCAATGATCACGCAGTTGATCTTGCCATTTTTTAATGCCTGGATCGCATCGGTTCCCTTATTGTATCTCTCAACAACGGTACCTGCGTCATCTCCTTCGTAGTCAGAGGCATAAATATCTCCGGTGGTTCCGATCTGTACACCAATCTTTTTGCCATCCAGATCCTTTACTCCCTTAACCGCATTCTTTTTCAGTTCCGCAAGCTGCTTCTGCTGTTTCTGCTTCTCCTGATAATTGTTGGCTGCAATTCCGCCTGCAACTGCAAGACATACGATCAGGAGTAATATATAATTCCAGCCCTTTGGAAGCCTTCTTTTCTTTTTCATGATAAAACCATGCCTTTCCTATAAATAAAAGTAAATAAAAGGGCAAAACCGGCGTTTTGCCCTTCAAGAATTGCTCCGCAATTCTCGTTGACATACCACTATGTTACTGATATACCACTATGATCTGTCTCATAAATTTCCCGTTTTATGACCTTTTTACAGGAAAATATATTTACAAACGAACAACACCGCAAGTACATACATTAACGGTGTTACCTTCTTTGCCTTTCCACAGATCACATTGATCACAACATAAAAGATAACCCCCAGTGAGATTCCCTCTGCGATACTGTATGCAAATGGCATTGCCAGGATCGTCATATATGCAGGAACTGCCTCGGTCAGATCATTGAAGTCAATATCCACTACAGATGATATCATTAAAAAACCAACAAAGATCAGAGCCGGAGCTGTTGCAAAGCCCGGAATGGCTGTAAAGATCGGTGCAAAAAAGATTGCCAGAAGGAACAATACTGCTGTTACAACAGAAGCAAGACCTGTACGGGCTCCTGCACCTACACCTGCAGAGCTCTCTACATAAGTTGTCGTTGTACTTGTACCAATGATCGCACCGGCACTTGTTGCAATAGCATCCGCCAGAAGAGCCGGCTTAATGTTTGGAAGCTTTTCATTTTCATCAAGCATACCTGCCTTTGAAGATACACCCACCAGTGTTCCTATGGTATCGAACATATCTACAAACAGGAAGGAGCAGAGTACAACGATAAAGTTAAATACACCAACACCCTTGAAATCAGCAGTAAAACACTGACCAAATGTGGTAGAGATCTTGCTGAAGTCTGTCATATGCATCGTTGGATACAGAGAATAGAAACCAGCCTCTGCATCAATGCGGTAAATTCCTGCCGCCTGGCAGATCATGCCAAGTACCCATGTAGAAATGATACCGATCAGGATAGATCCCTTAAAGCCTTTGACGTAAAGGATAACTGTGATGAACAGACCGATCAGTGCAAGAACAGCACAGATTCCCTGTGTATGCCAGTTATCTGCAAATTTACAATATGTTAAAAGTGTCGAATCGTCATTGACGATGATATGTGCTCCCTGAAGTCCGATAAATGCGATAAATAAACCGATTCCGGCACTTACACCCTTTTTTAATGTACTTGGGATCGCATTGAAGATTGCCTCACGAACACTTGTGAGAGACAATACGATAAATACAATACCTTCCAGGAATACTGCCATCAAAGCAACCTTCCAGGAATATCCCATATTACCGCATACCGTATACGCAAAGTATGCATTCAGTCCCATACCAGGAGCCAGTGCAAACGGATAATTTGCAAGCAGCGCCATTGCCAGGGTACCGATAAATGAAGCAAGACAGGTAGCGATCAGTACTGCTGTACTGTCCATTCCTGCTGCTGACAGCATGTTTGGATTTACGGCAAGGATATACGCCATTGTCATAAATGTCGTAATACCGGCAATTACTTCCGTTTTCACCGTAGTTCCGTTTTCTTTCAGTTTGAAAAGCTTCTCTAACATTTTATCCTCCATGTGATGTGTTATTAGTATCATTTCTTCAAGAACGAAAAATGACCCAGATACAGTATACCACAAAACATCGGAAAATTTACAGATAAGTTGTTGATTTTATTGACTCAAACTGTAATTCTCCAAAACCAAAGAATTTTAAGTCAAAAAAAAGAACTCCGGAAAATCCAGAGTTCTTAAATGCCGCAGACCGGAATCGAACCGGTACGGGTATCACTACCCACGGGATTTTAAGT
>OLWA01000393.1_pt1 | contig 55814 bp, 80 predicted proteins | sample 1673251 | NCBI WGS metagenome assembly OLWA01 (sample SAMEA3178937, study PRJEB25190) | human gut metagenome | biome: human gut; feature: human-associated habitat; material: faeces | place: Austria | collected 2013 | reverse complement strand
TACCGCACCGGTGCGCCGCAGGTCAACGGAAAAGTTTGCAAAGGGTTTACAATCAGAGTTTTGATTGTATTACTGTGGAAAGTATGTTAAAATAAAAATGCCGCCGGAAACGGCGGCGGGTGCTGTCTGCATAAAAAGGTGGTTTAACGTCCTCCGGCAAGTGTCCGGGGGCTGTGAAACCTTATTGCTCGGTTCCCCCGGACGCAAATGCGAAAGGGGGGATGCGTCATGGTGTTGAACGATGTTCTGCAACTGCTTGTCGTCATCGGCGGTACAGTGGGAATCACGTTTAAAATCTCATGGGCGATCTTTCAGGAGATCCATAACAATAAGAAATGACCGCCCACAGTCTCACAAACACTGAGCGGTCATTCTTATTGACTACTTAGCCGAAGGAAACTGACCCTTGCAGCCAGCACCCTTTCTATTTGCAGTATAGCCTATTTTGCACGAAATGTCAAGAAAAACACGGAGGTTCCCATGGGTGGAGGTCATGTATCGCGGCCAGATTTCGGGATGCCGCAGCCGGATGCGGCGTACCCGCTGACCGAGTTCTATCTGCTGGCACAGCAGGCGCTGGAAAAAAGCGGCAGCTTTATGCTGCCCGCCCTCTACGCAGGGCTGCACGCCCCCGCCCGGCGTATCTACCGGGAGGAAGCCGCCGGGTATTTACAACTTGCGGCAGCTCCGGCAGAGGGTCTGACCCGGCTGCTCTCCCCTGCCCGGATGCAGCTTTTATACAGCAGCTTGCAGGTGCAGCAGGACGGCACCCCTGCCGCCCTGCTGCTGACCGAGGAGTGCACCCGCCTGACCGTGGCGGTGCAGCTGCTGCCGCCCTTTGTGTGGGAGGACCCGCTGCCGCCGCTGCCGGATGTTCCGGCGGCGCTCACCCTGCAACTGACCATGCAGGACGTGATGGCGATTGACACCGCCCCTGCCGCACTGGCGCAGAAACTGGTGCACAGCGCCGACGGCAAATGCTGGCTGCACCACCCCAAGGCCGAGACCTTTCTCTCCGAGCGGCTGGCGCTGCTGCAAAGGGTCTATAAATAATGAAGGAACCGCCGTACATCCCCGTGTGCAGCAATTCCTTGTCCATGAGACGATTTAAATGGCCTCCGCGTTGCTCTGGCCATATTCAGCGGAAAGACTATTATTTATATTCGTGTTTGTCGCACTCTGCGGAGTGCGACAAACACATTCTTAATTTTTTACGCGGGGTCTCCTCTTTTACTTTTTTGCGATTTCGTGGTATACTGACCGGTAAACCGGCAGGATATCCAACCTCTGTCGGAGAACGTGGACGTGCCTTGCGGTCCGGTACGTCCGGCACACAAAAAATGGAAGGAACCGGGTTTTGTTCTGCAATAATCGGGGATGCTGAGCCGTATATTGAGTGAACGTCCCCGTGAGAACCACAAACATTCCATCGAGAAGCCCGCTTCCGGGCATCCAAGGAGAGTTTATAACAATGGGACAGCTGACCAGAAACGAAGTATTTACCTTGGCGGTGCAGCGTTACAGCGACACCGTCTACCGCACTGCGGTGCATAATTGCCGCTGCACAGCCGATGCTGAGGATGTGGTGCAGGATGTGTTTGAAAAGCTGCTGCACTACAACGGCATCTTTGAGAGTGAGGAGCATCTCAAAGCATGGCTGCTGCGGGTGGCCATCAACCGCTGCCGGGACCTGACCCGCGCCGCCCACCAAAAGGACACCGAACTGGACGAGAACCTGCCCGCCCCCGATGTCCTTGCGGAGGACGGCAGCGTGCTGGATGCCATCCGCACGCTGCCGGAAAACTACCGCAATGCCATCTATCTGCACTACTACGAAGGATACACTGCGGCAGAGATCGGGCGGATGATGGCGGTGCCCACAAACACGGTACTAAGCTGGCTGCGGCGCGCACGGGCACAGTTACATACGATGCTGAAGGAGGAGATCGAAGATGAGGTGGTATGAATATAAGATGGAGGTCGATGACCTGACTGCCCCGGACGATCTGAAGGCAAAACTGCTGGCCATGACCGACACCCTGACTGCGGAGGAAAAGGCTGAACCCATGATGGCCGCCCCTGCCCCGCAGACCGCTGCACCCGCAGCACCCCTGAACACCGAAGCCCAGAAGAAAAAGCCCATCCACTTCCCGGTAAAGCAGCTGGGCACGCTGGCCGCCTGTCTGGCTGTGTGTGTGCTGGGTTACAGCACCCTGCATCTGGGCATCGGGATGGGCAGCGCCAAAAGCAGCGCACCCGCCCTGTACGCAGCCGAAGGCGCTGCCGACAGCTCCGCTGCTTCTGTGGCAGCGGGCGGGTTTGATCTCCAGCATGCCGCGCTGGATAGCACCCCCGAGGCGGTGAATTACAGTCTGGAGGCAGACGACCGCTCTCTGGAAACGGAGTACAGCGGCACCGGCAGCGCCGAGGCTACTGCCCCTGCGGTGGACAGTGCCAAGATCATCTACACCGCCAACCTGACACTGGAAAGCAAGGACTACGAAACAGCCCGCAGTGCGCTGGACAGCGCCCTTGCCGAGGCGGGCGGCTATCTGGAATCCAGCAGTGAGTATTCCAGCAGCGGTTCCAGCCGCTCGGTCAACCTGACCTACCGGGTGCCGCAGGCCAACTACCAGAGTTTTTTGGACGCTGTTGCCGCTGCCGGTAATGTGACCTATCGCAGCCAGCAGGCCGATGATGTGACCACCCAGTATATGGACGTGTCCGCGCGGCTTTCTAATCTGCAGGCACAGCGCACCCGCTTACAACAATTGCAGGAACAAGCCAAAACTCTTTCGGATCTGTTGCAGATCGAGGACTCCCTCACCGAGGTGCAGTCCCAGATCGAAAGCTGGCAGAGCCAGCTGGACTGGTACAGCGATCAGGTGCAGCAGTGCACTGTGTATATCGACCTGAACGAGGTGCAGACCTACACCCCTGCGGACGAGGGCTTTTTCTCCCGCATCGGCACCGCCTTTACCTCCGGCTGGGGCAACTTTGTGAACGGCCTGCAGCAGCTGGTGGTGGCACTGGCCTGCGTCTGGCCGCTGGCAGTGCTGGCGTGCGCCGCCGTTGCTGCGGTGCTTGCATGGCGCAGAAAGCGCAGCAAAAAGCAAAAGTAAAAGTTTTTGCTGAATAGTTAAAATAAATGCGAAAGAAATCGAAAGGTTTCTTCCGCATTATTTTTTTGCGCAAAAATCGGGAAAGGGGGCCGAAAAGCATGGGCGGAAGACGTTTGACGCTGGAAGACCGGAAGAAAATTGAAGATCGCTGGCTTGCCGGTGACAGCATTGCCGACATCGCGGCGTGTGTGGGCGCTCATTGTTCGACGATTTATCTTGAGATGAAGCGCGGCGACACGGGGAAGATGGACTGCAACGGTCGCGGAGGTTATAGTGCAGAGCTGGCACAGAAAGCAATCTTCACCCGGCGGCATCATTAAAAATAGTGGAGGTGAAGAAAATGGGAGTGGTAGCGGTGGCAATCGTGGTTGTATGCGCCGCACTCTATACGGCGTTTGAACTCATCGAACGCCGAAAGCGGCGTAACTTTGAAGAGCAGCTACGCCAGTACATTAAAGAGCACAAAGGAGATTGGGACAATGCCAATGAAAACTTGCATTGACTGCGGCATGGTCTTCCCGGCGGAAAACTCTAGCGCGAAACGCTGCTGTCTCTGCGTTGCAAAACATAGAGCAAAGGGAGCGTTGGTAAAGGCGTATCCGAAACCGGCAGTCGATGCCCTGACCAGAGATGTTCGGCTGGCGGATGCCGCCGGCAAGTCCTATGGAGTTTGGCGAAAGGATCAGATGCTTGCCGAACAAAAGGCGCGGGAAGAACTGGAAGCGGCGCTGGCCCGGAATGAGAAGCACCGCAAAAAGAAAGAGAGGCAGAGTGAATGAATATCGGGAAGTGTAGTGGCTGCGGTCGGCCTATTATCTGGATCGTCACCACGAACGGAAAGAAAATGCCTTGCAATCCCGGTGCGCACACGGCGTTCAAGGGGCCGACCGGCAACAAGGATAAAATCGTGACCGGAACGGGCATGGTTGTTTCCTGCGACTTGAGCCAGAGCGGCGGTGTTCTTGCTGGCGTTGGGTATATTCCACATTGGGCAACCTGTCCGGCAGTGAGTAAGTTCAAGAAAGGAAAATAGCATGAAAAGCGAAAAAAGCGTGGAAATCGTTGCAGGAATTTTGACTGCGGTGATAAGTGGCCTTATGACGTGGGCGGTCTTTTCCGGTGCATCTTGTGTAATCTGCTGGCTGGTAGGCTGGAAATTTAGCTTGAGAATTTCAACGGCGGTTTGGATAGGATGTTGCCTTGTCCGGTGGATGCTGAACGGCTGACCGGAAAAAAGGTCTGGGTGAACCACAACACACCCACCGTGCGACCGGAAACGTGGGGACGCAGATGGTCGCCCCGGTCATCCGACAGCCGGGGGTCCTACCTACTGAGGACTGAAAGAATACATAGGGCGGCCCGCATGGGCAGAGGGCGGTGTCCTGTCAACATCGCCTTTTCTATGGAGTATGCAGGCGCATCCGGGGGAGTAGCCCCGGAACTGGTTCGATTCCAGAGTGCTCCACCAGATCGAATATTCACCCGAAAGTAGAAAGGATGCTCGAAATGACCAAAGAAGAAGCTATCAAGATGTTCCTTGATGATGGAGCGGCTGAACTGTCCGTAAAAGCTGAACAGGGGGGGCACGTCACGACGGAACTTCGCGGAGAAGTTCATAAACTGGGCTGGATGGTAGCGAAAGCAGCCAACGGGATTTTCTCCGAAATCGAAGATGCGCGTATCGTGGAAGCGCTGGACCTTGCGATTACGAAGACCATTCACGAGATGGCGGCGCACCGCATCGCGCAGATCAAGAAAACGGACACGCCTTTTGACCTGACTGTGGAGATGAGTGCTGTTCCGTTCAACGTGAACGACATCATTAAAACGATTCTCGGAAAGTAAGGAGAAGCAGTATGGTAAAAGCGGTAATCCATGTGGAACTCACGGAAGAGAACGGGAAGCAAACCGTCAGCGTCAAGGCTGATGGCGACGGGCTGGACCTGCTGGACATGACGGCTCAGATCGCGGCAGACATTATTGCGATGGGCGCGGATGACAAAGACCTCATTGAACGCAGGAAGCAATATTTCTTCTTGGCTACGGAGAACGACCTGAAAAATGAAAGCAATCTTGGTGACAGACCCGGACTGGTCGAGCCGGACAACAAGTGATTGGAGCGACTGTGCTGACCGGAATATCTGGGATGACCTGTATGACATGATGTCTGCGATTCAAGAAAAGTGGAAAACACTTGAAGAGATGCTAAAAGAAATCGCGGAAATTACAGACTGTTCCAAAATCGAAAGTCTTGCCAGACTTTGGGAAGCGGAAGAAGTAAAGGAAGCAACGAAAAAATTCTTTGAGGAACATCCACTGCTTCTTCGCCGTTGCCGCAGATCGCGAGAAGTTCGGTGCAGGGTGCGGCTGAACACAACACCACTTGGTACAGCAACCTACTTATACAAAGCAAAAGAAATGAAGAACCTCGCAAGAAGCACTAAGACCAATACCGCCCGCAAGGGCAGTATAAAGAGTGAACAGTGCAAACACACGTTCGAGATAACCAAAGCGCACTGTGCGCCGTGCGCTGGTTATAACGTGAACTGCAAGGACTACGAAAAACGAAATGCTGCTGATACAAAATTGTAGTTCTTGAAGAAGCCGCCCGGTAGAAAATCGGCGGACAAGCGTTGTCTTGTGTTGTAACCGGGCGGTTTTATATGGCGCGGGGCGGATGGACTACTGGTAACGGTCCGCTCGCCGGAAGCGGGGTCAAACCCCGTCCGTGCCGCTTGTTGCATGGGCATCATGGAAGCTGGTGCGGTTTTGCGTATATTTTACGCACCAACAGGGCGAAAGAGTGCCGTATGGCAGCGCTCCTCCTAACGCCGCAAGCCGGTGGAAAACCGTGCTGCTCCTAGCCAAGTCGCACCCAACATGACGGCAACGGAAGCCGAAAGGGTGCGCCGCCGCGTGAGCGAAGAAACGCCTTGTCCAACTCGCCCAAGACAAAGGCGAGAGGTCTGGTTTGGTAGACTGGACCGCCCGCCGCGTTACTCTCTGACGCGGCGGCTTTATATGCGGGTGCATAAGGCTGTTGCCTGTCTATGATTCCCCATCAACAGGCAAGCCGGTTCGATACCGGCCACCCGTGCAAGAAAATAAAAAGGAGACGGAAAAATGATTGCTCCGATGCCAGAAGAATTTCAGGAAAGAAATGACATTGCCTTCATCGTCACCGCAGCAAAATACGCTCCCGTTGAATGCACATGGGGCTTTATAAGGGCACACCATGCGGAGCTTTCGAATGACTGTTTAGAGTCACTTGCAGGAATATTTAACGGAAAGGCTGAAATGCCAGATGCAAAATATTACCCGCTGGCGGAGCAGGGTTCTTGGAAGTACGAAGAAACTCTGCGTCTTATAGAAGAAAAGAAAAACTGGCTCTTCATGGCAAAGAACATAAGGGAACTCTTGGAAAAAAGACGAAAGGCTGGGAAATAAATGTGATTCACCTTGGAGATATTACGAAAATCTGCGGCGACCAGATAGAACCGGTGAATTGCATCACATTCGGAAGCCCTTGCCAAGACCTTTCCATTGCTGGCCGCAGAGCTGGTCTTGCAGGTGAACGGTCGGGACTTTTCATGGAAGCGATTCGGATCATAAAAGAAATGAGGGCAAAAACGAATGGAATGTATCCAACTTTCGCTATTTGGGAGAATGTCCCCGGAGCTTTCAGCTCTAACAGCGGAGAAGATTTCCGCGCAGTGCTGGAAGAACTTGCCCGCGTGGAACAACCAGACGCTTCAATTCCTCGACTTGCGGGGGGGGGGGCAGCGTTGGAAACGAGCAGGGACAATCATCGGAGACGGATGGAGTTTGGCTTGGCGACAGATTGATGCTCAATATTGGGGAGTCCCCCAGCGCCGCAAAAGAATCGCTCTTGTCGTGGATTTTGCAGGTGGACGCGCCGGAGAAATATTATTTGAGCGCGAGAGCCTGCCGGGGCATCCTGACCAGAGCATCCCGACGTGGAAAGAAGCTGCCGAAACTGCTGGAAACTGCGTTGCTGGAAATGATCGAGTGGTGGGAGAACGAAGTTTCTGCATCAGCGGAAACACCGTTGACCGAACCACAAACCAAAATGGAACAGGCGTGAAAGAAAATGCTGCTTTTACGGTGAATACGGTTGACCGTCATGCGGTGGCCTACACGTTGAAAATCCGTTCGGGGTGCGCCGGAGGCGGAAAGGGCGCATTGGTGCAGACAGAAAAAGTCGGGACGCTATCGACACTCCAAGATCAGACTCTTTTTCAACCGGTCGTTTTTGACGCACGGGGCAACGGAGATGGGAAGATAGCTCCGACCATTACCGGGGACCATGAAAGCAGAATCACGGATTACACCGCCGTTGCAGTTGATTTGTATAACGGCGCTGTGACTGGCGACAAAACTGCATCCATTACTTGCAGGAGCATCGGGTCACATTCTGGGCCGCAGGTGGTGGAGCAAAAAACTTTTGCAGAACAATCATACAGCAGTTTCAAAATGGAAGAAACGAGCGGAACAATCAAAGGCTGCGGTGGAGGCACTGGATATAGTGGAGAATGCTTAATTGCAGAAAAGAATTGCCTGACTCCGTGGGATTCGCAAGGACGAAGAGTCTATGACGAAAACGGAAAATTTCCATCTCTTCAGGCACGAGAAAAAGCCGGGGGAAATCAGCAAACAGTGTTGACAGAAATAGCGCCGATGGAGAAGATGATTCGATGGATCGTGCGCAGGTTGACCCCGACAGAATGTGAACGTCTGCAAGGATACCCGGATGGCTGGACGGACATCGGAGAATGGACGGACACCAAAGGGAAAAGGCATAAACCAGCAGACACTCCGCGCTATAAGGCGCTGGGCAACAGCATTGCGCTTCCGCAATGGTTCTGGATTGCCCAGAAAATGAAACAATATCTTCCAGCAGGTGCAACGCTGGGCAGTCTGTTTGACGGCATCGGCGGTTTTCCTCTAGTGTGGGAGACTACATACGGGAAAGGGACTGCCCGGTGGGCATCGGAAATCGAAGAATTTCCTATTGCCGTGACAAAGAAATGGTTTGCAGATGAGGAATCGTTGAAATGAGAAAAAATGTACTGCCGAAAGTATCAGTGACTTTGAGCTGCATTGCCCTTGGACTGGCGATTTTTAACGGAGCCGCCAAAGATACACGGATTCAGCAGCTCGAACAGGACCGGGATATTTACAAGAGCCGATTCCAGAATTGGTCGGAACGTGCAATGCAGGACGAAGAAACGATAGAACGTCTCCAAGAAGAAGTTCTGCCGGAGGGGATGACTGCTGAGTATGCGGGAGAATTTCTCTGCACGTCGTATTGCACGGAGAAATATCCGCATATCTGCGGAACTGGAACCGGAATTACAGCCAGCGGCGTTCCGGTAACGGCAGACCTGACGGTGGCGGCAGATCAAGGCGTGTTCCCGTTTGGAACGATTCTGTATATTGAGGGCATCGGCATTCGGGTGGTTCAAGACCGGGGCGCAGATATTCAAGGACGGCACCTTGACGTTGCAGTTGCCGGAACACATGAGGATGCACTGAACTGGGATGGTTATGGAGAACATCGGGTGTGGATTGTTAAAGAGGAAAACAAATGAGCGCTTTTGATAAAATGCTGGAAGATATTCTTGCCCAATACCGGCGCATAGGGTTTCAGACACAAGTTTGGAGACAAAAAGAGAATGAGGAAGTATTTGTAACGCTGAGACTGGGACGGGTTAAAGCCAGTATGATAATTTCCATGAATGAACAGGAAAATTTTCACAGGCTATGTGATTCGCAGAGTCAAAAAGAATGGTTGGAAAGTATGACAAAGCAGCTTGAATGCAAGATTACAGAGTATTATGCAAGTAGCGTGGAGATACGCTATGCGAGAATGCAGGAGGATGGAGAATGAAATTGCCCGACAAGAAATATTCCGTGATCTACGCCGATCCACCGTGGAGCTACCGCCAGCATGGAACCGGGCCGAAAAGTCGGGGGAATGCGGCACAGCACTATCACACGATGACGACAGAAGACATCTGCGCGCTACCCATTCGCCAGCTTGCGGGGGGGGGGCAAGGATGTGTGCTGTTCATGTGGGCGACATTTCCGCAAGTGGCCGATGCGCTCCGAGTTATGGAAGCGTGGGGCTTTACATACAAAACAGCGGCTTTCGTCTGGGTGAAGAAAAACCGGAAAAGCAACACTCCATTTTGGGGTATGGGCGCATATACCAGAGCAAACGCGGAAATCTGCTTACTTGGTGTGACACCGGATTTCAGACCGGCAGCGCAGATCAAGAGCCATGCAGTGCATCAAATTATCGAAGCACCAATTATGGCTCATAGCGTAAAGCCAGATGAAACCCGCCGCAGGATTGTTCAGCTACTTGGAGATGTTCCCAGAATAGAGCTGTTTGCTCGTCAATGTGTGCCCGGATGGGATGCTTGGGGCGACGAGATAACAGAGTGAATCTAGCAAAGAGCCGCCCGCGCGGCGGTTTCTTTTTATATGAGCATGGGGCAGGCCCCGCCCGGTTCAAGTCCGGAGATGCTAAACGAAAAATAAAGGAAAGCGGTGAAATAAAATGGAAGCTCAAATTGTAGAGACAATTATGATGTGGGTTGGTGCGGCGTATTTGATATGTGTCGCGGTGGCGCTGGTTATCCTTGTGTTCGGAATGGTAATCGGTGCTATTGCGGAAAGCGTGGAAAATCTTAGGAAGCAGTGGTGAATGATGGACAAATACGACGTGACGCTCTATGGCGTGGACTCCTACACCGAGTATCCAGTAGCACTTACTTACAGACTTGAAGCAGAAAGCGTGGGAATAGCAGTTGATCTTGCGCGACTGGCTGCAACCGGAAGCTATCCGGAGTTTACGGAAGACTATGGCCTTTATAAAGAAAGGATGGGAGAAAAATGAAACTTTCGGCGTTGGCAGCGCTCATCAAAGACTGTGGCCACTGCTGCCAGATTACGGCGGCAAATGGGCGGCGATTCATCAGCACCGGCTATGCTGTGTACAACATGGACGGATACCCCAAGGCGAAGAATAAGAATGAACTGGCCGCAATGCTGAGTATCCCGGAAAAGAAGATGGAGGACATCTACTTTGAAGAGAAAACAGCAGAAAACAATGTTGTCTACGGGGTTTCTCTGGCGGATGATCCGGACAACGAAGAACCGGTGGACAAGCTGGGCACTCGAATTGTTGTCAACGGAGAAGAACACATTGCTCTGCGGCATCCCACAGGGACAATCGGTTTTATTCGCACGGCACAGCTCAAGCCGGTGGAAAGTGAACTGACGAAAGAGTATGCAGCAATCTGCGTGAGATGGGGCGACTGGCGAGACGGTACGCCTGTCTATGCAATAAAAGACGGGATGTATCTGCGGGCAATCATTCTTCCGGCAAAGCTGGGCAGCGCAACAGCGGATGATTTGAACGAAATTCTTGCCAATATGCTGGAAAACCAGCAGAAAACAGCAGATAAGGAGTAAATCATGGATGTTGTGATGAATGATGTTCGGCTGCTGGTCAAAAAAAGAACTGGCAGCGGCGAACAAAAAGTTTCCGATGTTTGCCAGTGCCCACGAGGGCTGGGCGGTGATCCGGGAAGAGCTGCAAGAAGTGAAAGACGACCACTATATGCTGGAACAGTATCTCGAAAATCGTCTTTGGAATGAAGTTCGGTACAACAACGAAATTCCGAAAGAGGATTTGAAAGAAGCGCAGCATTGGGCTGTTCACATGGCGGTTGAAGCAATCCAGACGGCGGCGATGATCTGCAAACTGGAACGGAGCCAGAGGCGTTGGAAAAGAAAGGCTGGAAAATCGGCATGATTTTGGAAAAAGAAACCATCGAAAAGGCCGTCAACTGGTGGGCGGAAAAAGTGACTGCCAACCAGCCGCACAGTAATGGAGATAATAGTAATACGTCCATTGTGGTGCGCCTCTTCATAGACTCGATGTCGAAGAAAATATCCGAGGAACAAGTTGAAGTCTTCAAAAAAGAACTGGCAATGAGGATTGAGGAAGAAGCAAAGGCGTGGACAAAAATCTCCGTTGGGTGCGATTACTGGCCGTGCATAATGCTGGAACAGGCTGCCCTTGAAGCGGGCATTCCGGCTGCAAATTTCCCATTCAAGACATGGATGTACATTTCAGAAAAAGACGGCATAGTGGTGCGCGACGGATACGGAGCGCCGCCTGTAAGAATTTGAGGTGACAGCATGAGCAAGAAAAAAGACACCCCGGCGGAAGTCGAAACCGTTACGGTAACGATGAGCCGCCCGGTGGCGGAAGCTGTGCAGGCTGCTTGCGAGATGTATTTACGCCTACACATGGGCCAGTTCAATGATCTGGCGGAAGACCTCTGTATGGCGAAGCACTATGCCGATATGGGTGCGAAGCGATTCAAAAATGCAGAGGCCCAAAAAGAGGATTTTTACCGGGCGTTGGAAAATCGGAACATGATGCAGGATGATATGGATAGAGCCTATCAGATGTTTGCCTGTCACCCGCTCATCGAAGACGGTATGAGGGTTCCGTATCGCGCAGAAACGGTCTGGCTGGGCATCCGTCATGCGCTGGCGTGGCACGATAAGCCGGAGGGTGACTGGACAAATGTAAGGTTTGACCCGCCGCTCAATCGTTCCGACCAGCCGCAGCCGGTGGTGAAACTCTATGAAAAACAGGAGGAAAAGAAATGAGAAGAATTTTTATGGTGGGTGTATCTGCGGTGGCAAGCATTCTGCTGATGGCAGGATGCAACAAGCAGGTGATTGATCTGACCTACGAATATTCGCAGGCGCAAATCAAAATGCCGGATGGCACTGTCATTGAGGGAAAAGTGGACAGTTGGAATGATTACGAGGGCGACCAGTTACAGGTCAAAATTAACGGAACAACATATCTGGTCCATTCGTCAAACGTGATCCTCTGGCACTGAGCAAAAGCGGAGTCCGACGGAAAGGAGCATCCAGAGAATGAGGAAGAACGGTGCAATGTTCATCTGTAACCGATGCAGGAAACAGACGTTTGCAGAACGATTTGACGACGGAGTGTTTGACAAAGACGCTTTGCAGGGCTGGGCGCTTGACCATGAAGACGTTTGGGATGTTGGTGATTTGTGCCCGGAATGTTTCAAAAAATATCGTGATGTAATGGACGAGTTCTGGGAAAGGAAGAATTACTGTGGCTAAAGAAATCTGCGAAAGGTGCGGTAAGGTCTTTGAAGCCGGCCCGAACTCCTACTACTGCAAAAAATGCAGGAGTGCAATTTTAAGCGCGGCGGCAAAGAAGAGAAATCTAAATGCGCTGGGATTGGCAGCCAGAAAGAAAAAGCAGCATGAAATCTGAAAATGTCTGTTGCACCTGCTACTGGCATTTTAGCTTTTCATGGGCGTGCTTTAATAGACTGTCCCCAAAGCACACAGAAATCACGGACCCGGAAGATGGCTGCCGATTCTGGCAGAAAAGGAGCGAGTATGACCACGAAACGTCTCAAAAAACTGCTGATGGCGATGGGGCTGTCCCGCAACCAAGTAAACAGGATGGTCAAGGAACAGCGCAGCGTCGGCTCCAAGAAAGTGAGCAACGCGCTTTACTACCATGTGTTCAAGCGGAACTTTAAGCTGTTCACATCTCCCTGCGGCGGCGAAGTGCTGCCGTATCTCAACAGTTTTGTTTTGCAGTGACGGCAAAGTACCCCAATAACATGATGAGGTGAAAGTCCTCTCTTGGGGGCTTGTATACCCGTTATTTCTGTGACTGTGATGTTTTACAGAAAAGAAAATAACACAGGAAGTTGACCGAAACAGGATAGTGATGGAGATGCGCAGAAACTATATCAGAGAAAAGAAAATCCTCTGCGGTGACAGCTATATGGCTGTGTGTCTCTACGCCATCACTCCGCAGGAACGAAAAGCCAGAGGGAAAAAGCGGAAAGAATCCAGTACGGACCAGAAATCCAGAAATAAGATGTCCTCTCTGCGCAAAAAACAGAGAAAGGCCATTGCGAATTTCGACAAGTACGGATTTTTCCTCACCGGAACATTTGAGGAAGCGTTCCTGCCGGACAACATTCTGGCCTGCAAGCGGGAAGTTGTAAACTACAAGCGCCGGGTGATTGCGGCAGTGTGTAAGCGCTTTGGCATAAGCCGGGATAAAATCCGCATGATGCTCTGGGCGGTACGCAAAGGCGAAGCTGGCCGGTTACATATGCACGGCTTTGTGGAATGCGTGGGCATGGGGCAGAGCGACCGCCGCGAGTTTCGCGAAATGCTGGAAGACCTTTGGCGGCGGCGCATCCCCGGCACAAACGAATATGAACCGCTCGGAACAATGAATGCGGACAGAATCGACATGAAGAAGCTGCTGGGCAATGACGGGACTACGCAGGGAAAGCATGGAACCATCGGCTATATCTACGGCCACAAAGAGCGCATCTGCGTGGAGAGCAAAAATCTGAAGTTGCCGGTGGAACAAGCACCGAACGACACCAAGTGGAGCAAAAAGAAGTTACGGACCGCTTGCGGCGATATGCAGAACGACGCTTACTGGTGGGGAACACATTTCCCCGGCTGGGCATTGGAAAAGTGCGTGGTCTATGATCCGGGAGAACTGCATCAATCCGACCAGCAGCGGGAAGACGGCTGGGAAGTCACAGAGCCGCAATGCTATGTGATTTTGAGCAGAAAGGGGCAATGATGAGCACCAGAATGGAACTGGAAGACCTGCCGCCGCGCTACCGGGCGCAGGCAGAAGCCCAGATTGCACGGCGCACAAGGGGAAAGTGTACCCCGGCGCAGCAGACGTTGGCGGATGCGGCAAAATCTGCCGGGAAAATCGGGAGAACTTTCGAGAGCCGGGGAGAGTACGAGTATTACATGTCCGTGGTGATACCGGGAATTGAATCGGGCAGGATCATCAAGGCAACGCCGCACGTTGCCTTTCCTCTGTTGCCGCAGAAGGAATATTGTGGGATTGTGCTGCCTGCTGCACGGTATACGGCGGACTATGTGCTGGTATATGCAGACGGCACGGTGGAAGTGGTGGAAATCAAGTCGAAATTCACCCGGCGGGCGCAGCGGGACTACATTTACCGCCGCAGGCTGTTTATTGACCTGATCGCAGAGCCAAAAGGTTACAAGTTTACAGAAATCATCACGCCAGACAGCAAAAACGAAATCAAAGAGTGGAAACGCCTTGCAGAACAGGTGGGAAGGAGCGAAAAGCTGTGACAGATGAAGAAAAGGCAAGGTTTGAGACAAACGCGGTGTTTCTTTGCCGTGAAATCAGCAAAGAAACCGGCCAGATCGCGGTCTATGAGCTGGATGTGCCGGTAGATGGTCACATGATCTTCTGCCTGCGCATTCGCCAGCAGTTCAACCCGGAACTGCGGTATTTTGTGGTCGGAGAAAAATTCTACACGGCACACAAGCGAGAAATCATTGCCAGCTTGAAAAAGCGCCGGGTGCTGAAAGATAAAATTGAAATCATGGGGCCTATTGTCGAACTGGGCCGCTGAGAGGTGAGTAAACATGAGCAAATCACGAAGAAAACCATTCCCGGAGTATTTTAAGAAATCTCTGGGACTGCAAGTAAAGCAGAAACAGGCGGCCCGCCGGAAAATGGCGCTGGAAGCAAAGAAAGCCGCCGAAACAAAAAAACAGTAAGCAGAATGTCGCAGGAGGGCACAGCGGATGCGGGTTGATGAGGCAAGAACGATTTTGGAGTATGCAGCAGATATTCCGGCCAAGCTGCGCACCATTGCGGCAGAAAAAGCGGAGATCGAGGGAGAACTGAACTGTCTCCACGGTATTGAATACGGCGGGATGCCGCACGGCAGCGGCCACAGCGACACCACGGCGGACATTGCGGAGCGGGCGGATGCTCTGGGCTACCTTGACCGGCTGCGGATGCTGGAAGTACAGGAAACCATTTTACGCGGGGACCTTGCCCGGATCAAAGAACAAATCTGGACACTAAAGGATGTGTACACCACCGTCATATCGGAAATATGCCTTTGTGGCCACAGTTTTGAGGAAGCTGCCCCCAAAATCGGATACAGCGTATCCCACACGAAGCGGATAAAGTCGGAAGCGATTTTGCGGCTTGCGGAAGCTCTGGACGGCATGATGCAGGCGGACGAGATTCGCGCCCGCGCATATAACGCGCGTAAATAGAGCAACCAGCAAAATTCACCCGCCCCGGTAGGGGCAGGATGAAACGTGCAGGGGCTTGGTGCGGAAAATCGGCAGTCTCTATGATATAGAGACAAATTCGGACGGGAAAGATTACGCAACTGTGAAGCATTTCCGAAAAGTCTGAAAATGCCGTGGGGAAACAACTCGAATACCCGGAACGATGAAAAATGAGCAAAGAAATACCCGGCGGGCTGCGTGGCCTGCCGGGTATTGTTCTCTATATGTCGTTCTCGCTGTTTGGTGCATGGCGCTTGATGATGATTCTGGGGTTACCTGCATCGGTTGGTGTGCCCTCTTTGGCGATACGGTCAAGCAGACCGGTGGGAAAGCCTTGCTCATCCAGCGGGCCGGCATATCCGTCGTAGTCAACGACCGTTACGACCGGTGGCTGCGGCAGGGCTTTATAGTATTGCCCATCTTCATAGTTTGCATCGGTAACACGATCCCACCATACAATGTCGCCGTGCTGGGTCTGGGCGGCGCTCATCGCGTCTACGGCCTGCCGCTCGGTCAAACCGTCGAACGTCAGGCGGGAGCCGTCGGAAAATGCGCCAACAATGCGCCAAGGGGCGAAAAACTCCGTTTCACTCACAAAAACACCTCATTTCTGAACGCTTAACCCGGATTTTGATACAAATATGCGCATTTTGAGAACATAAGCACCAGAAAAACGCATATTCAAGACAGCAATAGTATAACACAAGATGCCCCGGCGGGCTACCGGGGCAAGATGGCTTAGACCTGCTCGAAGTGCGAAATGATGCGCCGGGACAGCGCAAAGGCAATGGCGGGAACATCATCGTCCGTTTCGCTGACGGCTTTGATCGCTTCGGCGATTCGGGCCAGATCATCCACTGTGATGCCGCCCGGTTTGCGGCTGGACGTGTCCGCGTCGGCCAGAATGCGGTCATATTCTTCACAATCGCAGCGGGTGCAGTAGTCGTTGGCAATGCAGGCGTAACGTGCGCCCTCAGCGTCAAGAATGCGGGTTTCCTTGAGTTTCATGTAAATACCTCCAAAGTGATGTGCATTTGCTCGTCCCGGTAGGGATTCGAGTTTTTAGATTTGCCGGTCTGGGTATATAGATACCGGGGCTGGCGGCGGGTGTTGCCCTTGCGGGCTGGGATGGGGCTGCTTTACGGTGCAACCCCGTCAGAGTATCCGTTTTACTGCTGGCCGTCCAGAACCTCCATGACGCGGTGAGCGGCATACTTACCATTGTCGTTGAGCTGGCGCTGCCAAGCTCCCTGCGACGGGGCCCATTTGAAACCGTTCCGCTTGAGAAGCGTTCTGGTTTCATCATCGGGCTTGCCGTCGAAAAGAAACTGGACACGCATTGCTTCTGTATTCTCCCGGTAGGTGTAGCCGTCGTGCTCATCTTCCACAGGCTGTGCAGCTTTGGCCGCTTCGAGCTGGGCAATGCGTTCCTTTACTCGCTTGATGGTCGCATTGCTGTTTTGCAGCTCATAGGACGGGAAAGGACAGCCGTAGACCGAAAGCGGGGAACCGCTGGCGAAAGCATGGCCGTTTTCAAGCCAGTTTCGGGTCTTTTCCGTGATGCCGGGGCAATCGTCAAGTGTTTTGTGCTTGCGGTAGTAGGCATTCGCGTCTTTCATGGTCTGGTGTGCGGTTTGGAGCTGGTCGAGCTTGGCGTGGAGATAATCCAGCACTTCGGGATCATCAGACTTGACCGCGAACGTGTGCGCCCGCTTGAGCATCTGCAAATAGTGGTCAGCCTTGCGGAAATTCTCCCGGTTCGCGTCCCACGCTGCTACCTGCTTCTCTTTCTTGTGAACAGGGAAGTTTGCAGGGCCGCAGATGAGCACAGACGGGCAGCGGGTCCCAATCTCGTTTTCGCGGTTGATTGCTTCGGCCAGAACGGCACAGTACCGGTTGTACAGCCATTCGGCCCGCTCCCGCTGGTCTGCGGTGGCGCACTTGGGCTTGACCTGCTCAAGAATTGCGGCAGCCTTGGCGCATTGGGCGTTGTAGCTGGCGGTGGCGCTGCCCTCCACATAGTCAGAGAAAGAAGAAAGTTCTTTCGCAATGCGGGCGGCGGATTCGTTGATAATAGCCATGATAAAAGCCTCCAATATTCAGTTCTCAAAATGCGTTCCGCTTTCCCCGGTAGGGGTCCGCGTTTTCGTGCTGCCCTTGCGGGCTGGGGCGGGGTCGCTTTACGGTGCGGCCCTGCTGAGGTATCCGGGGCGGTTACTGCCGCTAAAGAATGGAACTGATCCATGTAGAGGGGTCGGAGTAGTCAACCAACTTGGCGTAATGTTTGCATTGAACAAGGCTGTACGCATACTGCATGGTGTAGGAGCCGGTGTAAAATTCGCGGCTGCAAAACTCTTCGACGTTGTGACGGGTGTGCCATGCAAGCGGCGGCAGGACGTTCAAGGCGTCGTCGAACTGCTGTTCGGTGATCTCCTGCATGGGGTCGGAGAGCAGGCGCTCCCGCTGGGCGTTCAGAAAGTCGCCGTAGGTCATGGTGGAGAATGTGCGGGCCTTTGCTGCTTCAAGGCATTCCGTCCAATACTCTTTCCGGTCGTCATACCTGCCAGAGTTCAGAATATTTTCGTACCGGCGGACATCATCGGCGGCGCTGTCCTGAGCGGCTTTCAAGACCTCTTCCGGGGTGCGGGGGCCGCGCCAGCTCGACGCGGTGAAATCGTAGAGGGTGCAGGTGAATGTATCCACCACGACAAGCTCCATTTTCTCTTGTTCAGTCATGTTGCAAAACTCCTTTCGTGGGCTGTAACCCATGAGCGCCCGCCCCGGCGGGGGCGGCTGGGCTTGCACCAGCGGCGGCGGGATGCCGTCGGCCTTGCGGGTCATTCGGAAAACATCTTTTTGCAGAGCGCTTCTACCTCTTCAGTGGGCTTGATAGGGCACATGACCATTGAAATGGTCGGATCGCTGGCACAGACGGCGTACACCGGCGCATAGCCGGACGCTTTGCCGTAGTAGATGAATTGTGCCGGGTTTACCATGCTGTCATAGATGACGTTCACCAAGATGGGCGCGGGGCCGACGTGAAAAAGCCTTGCAAGACCGCTTTTCTTCTTGCCGGTGGGGATGTCCTGCAAAAACGGGGTGCGCTGTACAGTCTTTTCCTTGCAGGCGGCGCTTTTGAAGATGTCCACCAGATCGGGGGCGTGTTCGTCCACCTCAAAACCGTACTGGGCGGAAACGATGGTCACGCCGTCGGCGGGGCACTCGCGGAGCGTTACGGGCTGGATGATGTCAGGGTAGAGCATCGCAGGGAGCTTGAACGCGGTGTGCGGGGTCATGATGTAAACCAGATCGCCCCGGCGGGTGACGCGGATGCCGCGCTGATCCTTGGCCTGCTCCTTGAGGTGGGATTGAATCGCCTTGATGTTCAGGCCGAAAAGGGTAAAATCGTTAGAAAGTTTCATGATATGGTCCTCCTGTTATTCAGTTTTCAAATGGTCCCGGCGGTGTGCCGGGTGTGGGGCGGGGCCGCTTTTCTGGGTGCGGCCCTGCTGGGGTATCCCATTCAGCAGAAAGAAATCTGCTCACAGTATGCCGGGGCGCTGTCTGCGCTGGGCGCGGGGTCTGCTTTGGGCTGGGGCTTTGCTTCGGGTTCCGGCGCGGGAGCAGGTGCGGCGGCTTGTGGGGCTGTCTCTGCGGCTTTCCGGGTTTCGGTAGCCTTGCGCCACTTTGCCAGCGCTTTCGCTTGGGCGGGGCGGTCCTCTTCGGACACGGCCATAAATTCGTGCATCGCTTTCCGCTCTGCTCTCTTGAGATCGGCCGCGCTGGGCGCTGCTTTCTGCTTGGGGGCCGGGGCAGGCGGTTCGGCGGGTTTCGGCTCACTCTGGGGCTTGTCCTGCTGGGCGGCAGCCTTTGCGGCTTTGCGCTGGTCGGCCAGCATTTTGTTATAGGCCCGGATTTCGTCGAGACTCTGAAACCGTCCGGCGGGCTTGGGCTGCTGCTTCTCGACCTGCCCACGGTGGAACAGGTGAGCTTTTGCCAGATAGTAATAGCCTTTATCCTGTTCGGCGGCGGCTTTGGTCAGCTCGTCAGCATCCGGCGCGGGCTGCTTCTTCTTGTCGTTGAACTTCCACAGTTCGCAGGTGATCGCGGCTTTTTCGCCGCGCTTGACGGTCAAGCCGTCCCTGTGCCACTCTGCCCAAGTGTGAAATAGGCCAGCACACAACAGGGATTCAGCGCTTTCGATGGGGTCCGGGGTGTTGCCGTTGTCATCGGGAACAAGTTCCAGACCGGCGGCGATGCCCTGCACCTGTTCGGCGGTATAGAACCGGCTCACCAGATCGTGACGCTGGGCGGAATCGTAGTTGCTGCAAACTTCGTTGAAGATGATTTGCTCGTTGGTCATGGTAAAACCTCCTGTATTCAGTTCTCAAATTGTCCCGGCGGTGTGCCGGGTGTGGGGCGGGGTCGCTTTATCCGGTGCGGCCCTGCTAAGGCATCCGGGTCAATGATATTTCTTCTTCAGCCGCTCGACCGCTGCGGACGCTTCGCGGTGGGTGTCACAGTGGCAGCTTTCGTAAACGATGAAAGCGGACATTGTTACACCGGGGCAGCCGGTCGGGTTTGGCTCTCCGCCTTTGTGGGCATACCCGGCGGAAACTGTGAAACCGCCGCGGCTGGAGGGGGTGATTTTGTACTCCATGCGGTGCGCTCCTTTCGGTCAGTCCTCTTCATCGGGGCAGCAGCTCCAAAGAACGTCGGCAAAATAGTCATCGTCGAAGTCGTCCGGCGTTCCGTTGCTGTTCATGATGAGGATGCAGCGTTGACCCACGGCGGGCAGGTCGTCGCGGCGGCTGATCTCTGCAAGTGCATCAGCGCAGATGATCCAGCGTTCCCCGTCGTCGTCGGTGATCCAGTAAACAAGATCGTCGTCAGCGGTAAAGACACGCTCAACCTCTGCCCCGGCGATGTACAGACCGAACGCGCCGGGGGTGCGGTTGACATTGGCGGCGCTGGCTTTCGGGGTAGAACCTGCCAGCAGGGCGGCGGACAGCGCCAGCGCGGCGGCTGTGGTGGTGATTTTCTTCTTCATGGCTGCTTCTCCTTTCGGGTTGTGGGTTTGCGTTCGGATGATCTCCCGGCTGTTGTCGGGGTAGTGGGACGGGGTCGCTTTACGGTGCGGCCCTGCTGAGGTGTCCGGCGGTGGTCATTCAAGCGCCGCCAGTGCGGCGGTTAGACCTGCTTCAAAAAGTTTTTCGTTCTCTTCGTCGGTTTTGCTCAGATCGTTGGAGTAGTTGCAGGCGGGCCACAGCGGGCAGTTGCACGGCCCGCGCTGCGTCCAGTTCCGGCGGCAAAACTCTTGCTCAATCCGCTTTTCGGTTTCGGCTGTCATGTTCTGTGTCTCCTTTCGCTGCTTTGAATTTTCCCGGCGGTGTGCCGGGGGTGCTTGTTGAGCCGGATTTTAGCCGGTCCTTTCTGCCCCGTCAAGGCCCCGTTTTCCGTTCCCCTTGTCCCCCCTACGGGGGACAGGGGAAGAAAATTTGCACCAAAAAACGCTTGATGTTTTGGCGATTTTCACGGCGCGGGGGAGTATAGAGGGGGTATAGGAGTAAAACCCAATGAGCGCCCGCCCCGGCTTGGGGCGGCTGGGCTTGCACCAGCGGCGGCGGGATGCCGTCGGCCTTGCGGGGCGGGCTTGCTTTCACGTCCTTTCTGTGGTAAAATGGCTTACAAGATGGACCGTCGAAAATTCATCTTGCAGCCTGTCACCTGCTCAGCGGGTGGCGGGCTTTTTCTTTTGCCACTCTGCCAGCAGTGCGGCCCAAATGGCGCGCTTGGTGGATTCGGGAAGTTCAAAAAACTTTGCGCTCATGTGTGCTTTTCTCCTTTCGCAGACTCGCAACCGCTTCGGCTGTTTGCCGTGGCGCTTGCTGTGGCATTATCTTAGCATGACGGAATGCCATTGTCAAGCATGACGGAATGCAATCTACTTTTTGCACAAAAACATGACGGAATGCTTGTGCAATTTTGCATGGCGGAATGCCGCTTGATTTGCTATAATATAATAAACGCGCGCGAAAAGAGGTGATATGATGCCGATTTCGGAAAAAAAGAAAATCACAAATAGCCGGTATATCGCAAAATGCGATTCAATCCAAATCCGACCGCCGAAAGATCGCGGCGGAGAAATCCGCGCCGCCGCCGCTGCTGCTGGGCAAAGTGTACAAGCGTATATCTTGCAGGCCTGCGCCGAAAGAATGGCCCGCGATGGATTCACCCCGGCGGAATCCGGGGAAGAAGGGGGACTATAGGGGGTTACTGGGGCGGCATATATCCTAGTTCACCGTTACCTGTGGGGCGATATGCCGTTAGGTGTAGAATCTGACCCCTCCGGCAGCGGCGAAAAGTACCGCCCCGCCGCCCCGCGAAAAGTACCCCGGCGGCATTCCGTGAAACGTGGGACCGTGGAGCAGATCGCCGCCAGCGCCGCCCACACTGGACGACCTCGCCGCCGCTGGGAAGAGAGAACAGCGGCAGACAGCACAACAGGCAGAGCAAGCCACACGGCCCGCCCTGCCTGTTTTCTTTTTCTTCCGACTCCATCACAGCCCCGCCGCACAAGATGCCGCGCAGCCTGCGCCCTGCTGGATCACATCGCCGCGCTGCGGATCGGTTCGCCATGGGAAGACCTCAGCGCCGCCCCGATGAGGACGCCGCCCACCAGATGAGCAGCAGACCGCGCCCCGCCGCCGCTCCCGATCTCCTGCCCTGATGCCCTGCACAGCAGCCAGCAGCAGCCCGCCGCCCTGCCCGCCCCGACCGGCGCGGCCCGCCCGATGAGCACTCCGCGCCCGCGCGAGGTACTGTGAGCGCGCGCCCGCGTAATAGCGGGTCCAACAGCGCAAAAGTTTGCTAGTTTTTGAATCAAAAAATCCACTTCCGGCGGCTGGCCGGAAAAAAGGTGGGCGGGGGTCAAAAAATATCACCAACATCTTATTATGGATGCTGGTGAATCTGCGAATTGATTTCTATAAGAATCTATGCGACAATAAAACTTACAAATTGCCATAGGCGAAAGGAGAAAAATTATCATGAGAACGAAAATCTTCGGGGGGGGGGGTAAACTCTCCCATGTGGCGGCGGTAGTTCTGTGCTGCGCGATGCTGGCAGGGTGTTCTAGTATCAAAAATCCCGCAAAGGCTCCATTCAGCGCGAAAGACTGCGCAGGCATGACGAGCGAAGAGGTTATGACCGATTTGCAGGATGCCGGGTTTAAGAACATCACCGTTACAGATGAAGAGACTACCACAAAGAAAGATGATGGAATTGTGGTGGAGGTTTCCATTGATGGTGAGACGGACTATAAGAAAAATGCCAAGTGGGAAGATACCGTACCCGTCGAGATCACAGCATATAAGCTAAAGCAGCTCGACGTGACGATGGAAGTCTCTGTGAGCGGAGAAGAGGGAAAGCCGGTATTCATTGTTCAAACAAATCTGCCGGATGGTCTGAAGCTGGACTTTACGTTGAGAAGTAGCGGCGGATACGCAAAGGCGCAGGATGCCAGAATTGAAAACGGAAAGGCGGAGAGCCAACCGTTTACTGACAATGGAGCGGAGCTGAAAGGCGATTATACCTTGACAGTCACCATGACATTGACCGGGCAAGGGTTCCTTGCTCCGATGGGAGCCATTGGCAATGGTGATGTTCTGGCCGGGGATTTGATAAGCACTGACAAAGACGGACGACCGTGCGCATCTACAGAGTATGCTTACTCTTCCAACTTTGAACCTGCAATCTCGGAAGAGGATATGGAGGCTCTGCTGGAAATGGTGCTTGCCAACGATTCTGACATGTCCTATGAAGTAACGCCCTATGACGATGGATTTATTGTAGATACATGGAGTGATGGCGTTGCCGATGGTGCAGCTTACGCGAAGCTGGGCATTTCGCCTTATGAAGAAATGTGGAAGCAGTTGACCCAGAATGCAAAAAGCTGTTCCAGTTCCCTGATGGCGTTGATGTCGGAGAACGGCTACGGAAACAAGCACCTGCTGTTCAACTTGATAAATGACCAAGACCCGGACAAAACGGACAATCTGCTCACGATCTTGGACGGCGTTGTAACGTACAACTATGCCTCCTAAATAAAAGATGATACTCCATGATACTGATTTTGTGCTATAATTGATATAGTGGATTTTAGACGAAGCCCTGCGGCAGTGATGCCGTGGGGCTTTTTTCATCCCTGCGTGTCGGTAACGGCACAGAATAAATGCTCTGTCGGGTTTACCCGGCAGGGCATTTTTTGTTGGAGGAAAAACAATGCCAAGGCGGAGCGACAAAAGAGATGCCGCCCGCGAGGCGTATTTGAGCCGACGGCGGGACGGCAAGGAAGTAAACCTGCAAGAATTGGCGGAAGAGCTGGGGGTCAAGTACGATACCCTGCGCCGCTGGAAGTCTGCTGATAAGTGGGATGAAGCGGAGCCACCGCATAAGCGGGCACGGGGTGGGCAGCCAAAGAATAAGAACGCTGTGGGCAACACCGGCGGCGCACCGCCCCGGAACCAGAACGCCCGGACGCACGGTGGATATGCCGCTATTTTCTTTGACCAGCTCACAGACGATGAACTGCTCATCATGGACAAAACTCCGAAGTTTGCCGTCAAGGCGCTGCGGGAAGAGCTTGGACTTCTGAAAGTTCAGGAGAAGCGGATACTTGACCAGATCATCGCGCTGGAAGATGCTGACCCGGATGAGCTGTATCTCAGCACTCTGCTGGATATGAGAGTCCCCGGTAAGGCCGGGACAGAAAAGAAAGACGGCGCACAGCAGAACATGGGAATGTACTCGAAAGAATCTGCTTTTACCCGCAAGATGCACCTGCAAGAAGCACTGAACAAAATCCAAGGCCGCATCGCAACCATCATCGGAAAGATTCAGCAGGCAGAGGAAAACGATGCCCGCATGAAACTGGAACGGGAAAAGCTGGAACTCCTGCGGCTGCGGGCAACCGGCAGGGTCGAGATCAAAGACGACGACAAGGAGGATGAGGACGATGACGCTTTACACGAGTAGGGTCGTGGCGCAGTACCTCAACCTCACTGAACGCCGAGTGCGTCAACTCCGGGACGAGGGCGTTATCAAGGAAAAGCGACCGGGACTGTATGACCTCATCGACACCATGAGCCGGTACATCAAGTACATTGGCTCTGGCAGCAAAGCCGACCTGAACGAAGAACGCGCCAAGCTGACCAAAGCAAAGCGCAAAGCGGCAGAGATGGAAAACAAAGTGCGGAAAGCGGAACTGCTGGAAGTAGGCAGCGTGGAAAAAACCTACTCCACAGTGATAATGAACTTCCGCTCCCGCATCCTTGCCCTGCCGCAAAAGCTGGCTCCCGCCGTAGCGTCGATGGAGGGCGACCAGCAGCAGATACAAGACCTGATCCAAGCGGAACTTGAGGAAACTCTGGGCACTCTGAGCCATGTCGAAGAAGCACTGGCCGAAGCGGAGGGTGAAACGGATGAAGAGGAAAAAGCGGCGGACACGGAATAAAAATCCGTGCGCCGGTTGTCATTGGGGCTACGTCCTGAACGAAGAGCAGGTCTATTGCCCTATGCCGAGGTGCGTCAAGGATGAACGAGAAAAATCGAAAGATAATCGAAGTAGACCCGAATGTGCTGGAACTGTTCACGCGGGTATTGCTGAAACTGAAACCGCCCCCGAAGCTGACGATCAGTGAGTGGGCAGACCAGTTTCGGCGGATGTCCCCGGAAGCCAGCGCACGTCCGGGACGGTGGCGCACGGACAGTGCCCCGTATCTGCGCGAGATTATGGATGCCATCAGCGACCCCCATGTTCATGAGGTGGTGCTCAAATCCTCTTCGCAGGTTGGCAAAACAGAAGTGATTCTGAATGTGCTGGGCTACAACATCGACTATAACCCGGCTCCGATTCTGGTATTGCAGCCGACGGTAGAGATGGGTCAGACCTTTTCCAAAGACCGGCTGGCTCCCATGATTCGGGATACCGTTGTGCTGCGAAAAAAGATGGACGCAAAGAGTCGCTTCTCCGGCAACACCATCATGCAGAAGACATTCCCCGGCGGTCATGTGACCATCGTTGGAGCAAACTCCCCGGCGGGCTTGGCAAGCCGCCCTATCAAAATCGTTCTGGCTGATGAGGTGGACCGTTACCCTAAAAGCGCCGGAACCGAGGGCGACCCGCTGAATCTGGCGCGGACCCGTCAGACGACATTCTGGGATAAGAAAACGGTGCTGGTGTCAACGCCTACCATCAAAGGCGACAGCCGCATTGAAGACGCTTGGCTGGAAAGCACGATGGAAGAGTGGACTGTGCCCTGCCCGGAATGCGGCGAGTATCAGCCGATGGTCTGGGCAAATGTGGTGTTCGACCGGGAACACTGGCCGAGAGGCGGTGTGCAGTACCGGTGTGAATCCTGCGGTTGCATCGCAGGTGAATACCGGTGGAAAGCACAGGGCAAGAAAGGCCGGTATGCCGCCCTGCACCCGGAACGGGAAATCCGGGGTTTCCACCTCAACGTGCTGGCTTCTTCTTTCTGCGCATGGTCCAACATCGTGACGGAATTTCTTTCTGCCAAAGAAGCGCTGGACCATGGCAACCCGGAGCTGATGAAAGTCTGGGTCAACACGAAATTAGGTGAGACATGGGAAGAGCGCGGCGAAACGGCTGATGATATGGCTCTGCTGTCCCGCCGCGAGATGTATCCCGCAACCGTTCCGGCACAAGTGCTGGTGCTCACCTGCGGTATCGACGTGCAGGATGATCGCTTTGAGCTGGAACTTGTTGGCTGGGGAGTCGGAAAAGAGAGCTGGGGCATCCGGTATCAGAAGATATACGGCGACCCGCTCAAGCCGCAGATTTGGGAGGACCTTGACCGATTCCTGCAAACGCGCTGGCGCAGGGAAGATGGCGTGGTGTTGGACATTCTGGCAGCGGCAATGGATACCGGCGGACATCATACGGACGCTGTGTATCGTTTCTGCCTTGACCGGTTTTATCGTCATGTTTACGCCATCAAGGGACGCGGCGGCACAGAAACACCGTTCGTCTCGAAGCCGAGCACCGGCAACCGTGTTGGTGTTCCGCTGTACACCATTGGCGTTGACAATGGCAAGACGATGGTGTACCAGCGATTGAATGTGCAGGCTGAGGGGCCGAACTACTGCCACTTCCCACTGAACGAAGCGGCAGGATACGATGAGGTTTACTTTAAGGGGCTGACCGCAGAGAAGCAGGTCATCCGGTGGAAGAAAGGCCGGCCCTCTACGGCGTGGGAGCTGAAAGACCCGAACTATCATCGCAACGAACCGCTGGACTGTCGGGATTATGCGCTGGCCGCACTGGAAATTGCAAACCCCGTGTTGGAAAACCCGGAGGAAGAAACAGAAATGCAAACGCCCCAGCGCCAAGCTGGCCGCAGAATCGTATCGGGAGGTATCGGGTAAATGGCAGGTATCACAAAAGAGCAGGCGGAAGCCAAGCTGCAAACATGGATGGAAGCCGAAGAGAAAATTGCCAGCGGACAAGGCTACTCCATCGGCGACCGCCGCCTGACCCGCGCTGACCTCTATACGGTTCGCGGTGAAATCGAATACTGGAACAACAAGGTAAAAGAGCTGGAAGCGGCAGAACAGAGCGGGCGCAACAGGATGTACCGCTTTGTGATACGCGACATCTGACGGAGGGCGACATGGCAAAAATGAACCTCATAGACAGGGCGGTTGCTGTCGTCTCCCCGGAACGGGGCTTGCGCCGCGCGGCGGCAAGACAGAGTCTTGAATTTATCAATTCTGGCTACGGAAACTATGGCGCTTCCACAACCAAGAAATCTATGCGCGGCTGGCAGTTTGCCGGTGGCGATGCAAAAAGCGACATCGAAGATAACCTCAAGACTCTGCGGGAGCGGAGTCGTGACGCTTACATGGGCGTTCCCATTGCGACCGGCGCACTGAAGACCATGCGGACAAACGTGGTGGCGGGCGGTCTGACCCCATCACCGCAGATCGACGCAGAGTTTCTGGGCATGACACCAGAGCAGGCAAATACCCTGCAAATGCAGATTCTCCGGGAATTTTCGCTGTGGGCGGACAGCCCGCTGTGTGACGCTGACCGGGTGGACAACTTCTATAAACTCCAGCAGCTTGCGTTCCTTGCCTACATGATGAACGGAGACGCATTTGCGGTTTTGCCCATGCGGCACAACATCGGCCAGCCGTATGACTTGCGGGTGCAGCTCATCGAAGCCGACCGGGTGTGCAGCCCAGATCAGGATGACCGGCTGTTCCCGTGCGTTGTGGATGACCATGCGGTTTCCAGCATTGTGCAGGGCATCGAAACGGATGACACGGGCATGGTGGTCGCTTACTGGATTTGCAACCAGCACCCGCTTTCGAGCATGGCAGCGATGCCGGAACCGATGAAGTGGCAGCGGGTGGAAGCCTACGGCGAAACGACAGGACGGCGGAACATTCTGCACATCATGAACCGGGAACGCTCCGGCCAGCGGCGCGGTGTTCCGATGCTTGCACCGGTGCTGGAAGCCCTCAAACAGTTGGGCAGATATACAGATGCAGAGATCACGGCAGCGGTCATCAGCGCGATGTTCACGGTTTTCATTTCCAAGAAAACGCCGTCCATTGGCCGTCCGCTGGGCGAAGTGATCCCGCCCAACCAGCAGATCGACGCACAGGACCGGGGAACCATTGAGCTGGCTGCCGGTGCGATCATCGACCTTGACGAAAACGAGGAAGTGCAGTTCGCAGACCCGAAGCACCCCAATACCGGCTTTGATGCGTTCTCGACGGCCATCATCCGGCAGATTGCGGCGGCGCTGGAAATTCCGAGTGAGGTGCTCATGAAGCAGTTCACGGCCAGTTACAGTGCCGCGCGTGGTGCGCTGAATGAATTTTGGCGAACCTGTGACATGATGCGAAGCTGGTTCGTGGATGACTTCTGCCAGCCCATCTATGAAGAGTGGATGACGGAAGCAGTCGCTACCGGGCGCATCAATGCGCCGGGATTCCTCACAGACCCGGCTGTTAAGAAAGCCTATACTTCCTGCACTTGGAATGGGCCAGCACGAACAAACCTAAACCCCGTGCAGGAAGTGGACGCTGCGGTGAAGCGCGTGGGCGCGGGATTCTCGACCGCAGATCAGGAAACCGCAACGATGAACGGCGGCAGCTATGCGATGAACATTCGCCAGCGGCTTATCGAGGCGAAGATGAAAAAGGAGGTGGACGACATTGCAAATGGCGAAACGGTACAGAATCGTAAATCAGACGGCGACCCTACCCAAAGTGAAAAATGAACCGTTCTGGAAGTTCCGTAACTTGGCGGGTGATGACGAGAAAGCGGAACTGCTTCTCTATGGCGACATTGCAGAACGGAGCTGGTGGGACGATGCGGCAACTCCGAAAAAGTTCGCGGAGGACCTTGCGGCTCTGGGTGCTGTCAAAGAAATCACGGTTTATATCAACTCTGGTGGCGGCGATGTTTTTGCAGCGCAGGCCATCGGCAATATGCTGGAACGCAACAGCGCAACGGTAATTGCACATATCGACGGCCTGTGCGCCAGTGCAGCAACCATTGTTGCCTGCCATGCCAATAAAGTTGTGGCGGCAGCAGATGCAAGTTACATGGTGCATCCGCCCAGCATGGGTGTGTGCGATTACCTTACCGCAGAGGATATGCGCAACTGTCTGAAAGCTCTGGACACCATCCGGGGCAACATCGTCGCTCTTTACGCCAAAAAGACCGGCAAGAGCGAGGACGAATGCGGAACATGGATGGACGAAACGAACTGGTGGACTGCCGCACAGGCCAAGGAGAACGGCTTTGTGGATGAGGTGGACGATGAAGAGACGGACACCGTGGTGGAGAACCGGAACGGAATGCTGTTTGTGAACAGCATCGGTATGGGCCTGCCGTTCGATAAGGCTCCTGATTTTGTCAAAAGCCGCATGGGTGCAAAAACACCCGGCGGCTTTTCTAATGCCACAAATAATCCGGGACAGACCGGAACACAGGAGGAAGAAGCAATGGAAATCAAAAACAAAGATGACCTGATGAAAGCGTACCCGGATATGGTCAACGAGATCAGAAAGGATGCTGCCATCGACGCTATCAACCGGGAACGCGCCCGCATCAAGGACATTCAGGACATGACCCTGCCCGGTATGGAACAGGTGATGCAGGATGCCCTTTACGGTGAGCACCCGATGGATGCCACCGCGTATGCAAAGGAAGTCGCCAAGGCCGCCAAGAAGCAGGCACAGAACCATGCCACGGCTCTGCACGATGACGCAAAGAACAGCGGTGCAAATGGTGTGCAGGGCGGCGGTGATGACCAGACCGACGTTTACATGGATGCCCTGCGCTCCATTGGCAAAAAGAAGTAAGGAGGAACCGTTATGAGCATGAATCTTACGCCTGAAAAGTTTTCGTGTGAGCCGGAATACCTGCTGGCGGGCACGGACATTTGCGTTACTACTGCCGTCAAAAAGGCAGCCTCCGCTCTGAAAGCAGGTGCGCCGGTCAAGCTGGACAGTTCCGGCAAGGCGGCCCCCGTGGCAAAGGCGGATGGCACGACCGGTCTGTACGGCATCACCACCGAGGATTTCAAATCCGGTGAGGATGCCGTGATCTACCTGACCGGCGAGTTCTTTGCTGACCGGCTGGCGCTGGAAACCGGCGTGACCGCTGCTTCTCTGGAAGTGGCGTTCCGTAACATTGGCATTTTCCTGAAGTAAGGAAAGGAGGATAACGATATGCCTAATGAAGTGAGCATTTATACCCCGCGATACCTTGCCGAAGTTGTGCGCATTGCACCTCCGGTGTATACCTTTTTCCGCGACACCTTTTTCACCAATGTCCATGTCTTCCCGACCAAGGCCATCGACTTTGATCTGGTGAAAGGCGACCGCCGCATGGCCGCTTTCGTTCATCCGCGCAAGGGCGCAAAAGTGCTGAGTTCTGCCGGTTACGAGACTCTGAGCTACAAGCCGCCCCTCATCAATCCCTATGACGTTACCACCGCAGACCAGCTCATGAACCGTCTGCCCGGTGAAGAGATGTACAGTGGCTTGACTCCTGCACAGAGGGCGGCTCAGAAGCAGGTGGAAGAGTATAACCGCCTGAATGATTCCGTGATCCGCCGTGAAGAGTGGATGTGTGCACAGGCCATCATGACTGGTCAGATTCCCATTGTTGGTGAGGGGGTCAACGAGATCGTGGACTTCGGCTTTACGAACAAGAAGAAGCTGACCGGTACGGCAGTCTGGGGCGGTGACAAAGCGGCCATTGCGGACAACCTGCGCGAATGGAAGCATGATGTCGCTGTGAACGGTTTCTCCAATGTTGATATGTGCGTCATGGGCTGGAAAGCTCTGGGCCTGTTCCTCGCCGACCTCGACATCCGCAGCCGCCTTGACACCAAGAACTATGGCTATGGTGCAATCAATGTCCAGCAGCTTCCGAACGGCCTGACCTACTACGGCCATCTGAACGATCCTGCGCTGGACATCTACTGCTATGATGAGCACTATCTGGATGACTGGACTGACCCGGAACACCCGGCTACCTATCCTCTCGTCGCAGACAACAAGGTGCTTCTCATCAACCATGCACCCAACTACCTGCTGGGCTATGGCCTGTGTACTTACATCGACGATGCTTCTCAGCAGTGGGTCAGCGCTCAGACTGCCCGTCTGCTGCGCTCCTATGTTGAGCATCATCCCGACCGCCGTATGCTGGAAGTTCAGTCTCATCCGCTGCCCATCCCCGACAAGGTGGATAGCTGGTTAGTGGCTGAAGTCTGCTAAAGAGAATGCTCCCTGCCGATACCCGGCGGGGAGCAGGTTTTTGAGGAAATCCAATGTCAGATTTCAAAAAGCTACTCGAAGAAGACATTGATGCTGTGTTTCTTGATGCCGATATTTTTGCAGAGGAACACGCCATTGACGGGAAGCCGATGGTGGCGGTGATCTGCAATGACACGCTGAAAGAAGCGGGCGGTCATTGGGAGGGCGGCGTTCGCCAGAGCTACGGCACGGCGATTTACTCCACGAGTAAGAAACTGTATGTCAAGAAACAGGATTATGGGAGAATGCCGAAAATCGGGAATCCCATCCAAGTTGACGAGATGACGCTTTACATCCGGGATTTCGACGAGCAGCAGGGAATGTATGTGATGACCATAGACCGGAGACGACAATGAGCTACACACGGTACAATGCCGACAACCTCACGATAGAGCTTATCGGCGAGAAAGAAGTTGCGAAAGCGCTTGGAAACATTCCGCAGAAAGCCCCGCTGGTGATTCGGAATGCCGTCAATGAGACCGCAAAGGATGCCCGCAGGGTGATGATCCATGAGGCAAAAAAGCGGTACGCCCTGAACAGCAAGGGCCGCCAACATCTGAATGATTTGAAAATCAGACAGAGAGCGAAAGTGTCCGACCTTGGCGCGGAGCTGCATATCGGCGGTCCATCACAGAAGAAGCAGATGCGAAATGATCTTGGCTACTTCAAAACGATTCCCAATAGGCCGTACATGGGCGTGGATGTGGCAAATGCGCCTGCCTATTTCAGAGGCAAAGTTCTGAAAAGTGGAAGCATGAAGCAACTGACCGGCCAAGGAAAACTGAGCAAAGGTTTTCTTGTGAAGTTCACGAATGACACGACGGACGACAAGAACCATGTGGGTATGGTCCAGCGCATCGTTGGGTCGAGTGGCGGACCGGAAAAAACAAGAACAGGTGCACCGCGCTGGCGCAATGCACAGGGGAATGTAGAGAAAATCGTCACGATGGGCAGTCCGTCAGCGGCGGCAATGCACCATGTCATATGGCAGCAGGTTGAGCCGCAGGTACAGGACACCTTGGAGAAAAAACTTGAAGCGTCGATTCAGAAAACGCTTGCACGAGCAGCAAAGAAAGGAGCCAGAAAATGAGTGAACAACTTGCCATGACTCCTTACATGATGCAGATTGCACTGAACAAAACGCTCAAGGAATACTTCAAAGGAAGGAAATACTGCGGCCCCGGCGGAGAAAAAGAGCTGAATTTCTATGAACAAAATCTGCCCATAGATAACGGCTCCGACTACGAAGTAGACCTCCCGGCGGCGTGCTCTCCGTACATCATCACCGAGCTAGGGGATACCATATCTCCCGTGGGCGACAAGCCTATGACGGTCAAGGTAACGATGTATATTTGTGCATACGACGAGGGCCGGAACCGCCAAGGATACCGTGATGTCCTGAATATCGAGTATGCCATTATGCGCAGGTTTCGCGTGCGGCCGACGTTTGGACAGGCGTGTACCGTAGATGGTGAGATCAAGGGGAAAATGTCAGAAGACGACTACCACCCCTATTATTTCGGAGCGGTGCAGATGACCTGCACTGTGCCGAATCCGACACCCGAAAGCGACCCGGGAATAAAGGAAATGATATGATGAAAGCAAAAGAAACGAATACCATGCGTGTGTACTGCGGCCCGTCCGTTCGCGGCGTTGCCAGACAGTATACGAGCTTCACCGGGGAGCTGCCCGAACCGATGAAAAAGCTGGTCGAACAGCACCCGGCGGTACAAAATCTGATCGTGCCATACGATAAGGTGGCGGAAACCCGTGAGCGGATGGAGCGCCCGGATGTTCCGGGGCAGCCCAAAACAACAGAGCGGGTCATTTATGAACTGCTCAAAGCGGAACTGTAATAGGAGGAACAACGATGGCATATCGACATGGCGTATACATGAGCGAGATTCCGTCTACTGTCAAAGCTCCCATCGAAAGCGATGCAGGAGTCATCGTCGTGGTCGGCACGGCCCCGGTGAATATGGCGGATGATCCTTACCACGCAACGAATGTTCCTCTGCTGGTCCATACGATGGCAGAGGCGAAGAGCGCGGTGGGTTACAGCACTGACTTCAAAAACTACACGATCTGCGATGCGGTGTCTGCATCTTTTCGGGTCGTGAATGTGTCCCCGATGATTATTATTAACGTGCTGGACCCGTCCAAGACGGAGCATACCGCCGATGTGGTAGAGCGCTCTATGCAGGTCAATGACGGCTCGGTGAAGCTGGAAACCATTGGTCTGCTGTTGGACAAGCTGCTGGTCAAAGCGGATGACGTGACGCTGAAAAATGGCACGGACTATACTGCTGCATTCAACGACGACGGCACGGTGACGCTGGTGATCCTGCCTACCGGTAAAGGCGCGGGCAAGGCACAGGTCACGGTTTCGGGCAAGCGCATTGCCCCGGAGAAGATCACCGGCGCGGATGTTGTCGGTGGCGTGTCCGCAGACGGCAAGGAAACTGGCATGGAGGTTCTGCGCCAGATTTTCCCGAAGCTCGGCATGGTTCCGGGCAACCTGATCGCACCTTGGTTCAGCAAGGATGCGGCCTGCGCAGCCATCATGCAGGCAAAGACCACGATGCTGAATGGCATCTGGCGGATGTTCTGCTGGGTCGATCTGGACAGCTCCGCCACCGGTGCGCAGAAGTACACCGATGTGCTCAAGCAGAAAACGAAGCAGGCACTCAATTCGCCGAACTGTGCGGCAGTTTGGGGCTGCCCGAAAGTTGGCGATGTAATGTACAGCCCCAGCGCGTTTGCGGCGGCGTACATTGCACGACAGGATGCAGAGAATGACGGCGTTCCCATGCCGCCCATGTCCAACATCGCCGTCAGCGCAACCGCCATCTGCACGGAGGACGGAAAAGAGATTTATCTCGATCTGGATCAGGCAAACTATGTCAACGGTGTTGGCATTGTGACGTTCCTGAATTTCAACGGGTTCAAACTGTGGGGCAACAATACTGTGGCCTACCCGTCGAATACGGACCCGAAAGACCGGTATATCTCTGCCCGCCGCTTCATGAGTTACGATGACAACAACTTCATTCTGTCCAATTTTGGCAACGTGGATATGCGGGCAAATCCCCGCCTGCGCGAAGCCATCATTGAGCAGCAGAATGTCCTTGGCGCAAGTTATATTTCCAGCCAGATTTGCGCCCGGTACGAGATGATGTACCTCGACAGCGAGAATACGGAGCAAACGCTGGCGGACGGCAAGCTGTACTTCCACAAGTACGTCGCAATGTATCTCCCGGCGGAGGACATTGAGGGCGTTGTGGAGTTTGACATCAGCGCCATTGCCGCCGCCATGTCTGCATAAAGGAGGGCTGACGTATGAATGCAGAAATCCCCGATAAGGTTGTAGGCTTTAACGTCTACACGCAGGGCACGCGGCTCGGAACCACCGGCAAAGTGGATACCCCTGAGTTCAAAATGAAGACCTCTACCATGTCTGGTGCGGGTATCGGCGGCGACGTTGAAAGCCCGACTCCCGGCCAGTGGGAAGCAACGGAACACGAGATTCCGCTTACGCTGCTTGGCAAAGATCTGGCACTGCTGTTGCAGCAGGGTATGGACGTGCAGCTCATCTATCGCGGTGCAACGCAGGTCGCGTTGAAGTCCGGCGGTGCGGCGATGAAACAACTTCGCGTCGTTGAGGGTGGCATGGTCAAGGGTTTCAAGGGCGGCTCTCTGGAAGCGGGCGGCCAGATGGAGGCAAGCGTCACCATCGAGACGGTCCGCTACAAGATGGAGTGTGCGGGCGAAGAGCTGATCGCCATCGACAAGTTCAACAATGTTTACCGCGTGAACGGCAAGGATATGCTGGCGGAACTTAACGCCATGACCTGATAGACAGCCACCTCGGAAGTCCGGGGTGGCTGATTTTTTGGAAAGAAAGGAAAATCTCCATGAACAAGGAACTCGTGATCGAACCGAAGAAGCCGTACCTCTTTGAAGATGAGGAATACAAGACCATCGACCTGTCTGGTCTGGAAGAGCTGACCATGCAGGATGCCATTGAAGCGCAGAAGAATGTCGTCGGCTCTGGCGAGGATACGGTGGTCATCTATGCGCCGGAAGCATCGCAGGCATTCATCGACGAAATTGCCGCGCTGGCGGCAAAGCAGCCGGTGGAATTTTTCAATGGCATGAACATCGGACTCAGTGGCAAGGTTCGTACTGCCGTGCAGAGCGTTTTCTCTGCTGACGGCGATAAGGACAAAAACCGCACGGTGGAATTTGATAAGCCCTACACCTACGGCGGTGAGACGGTAAGCGTGATGGACCTGTCCGGCGTGGAAGAGCTGACCAGTAAGGATGTGTCGGCGGCGGAAAATGAGGTGCTGAAAACCGGTGTCTACTCCGCGAACATGAAGAATTTCTTTGTGTACTCCTGCGCGCTGGCAGCCCGCGCCACTGGCAAGCCCATTGAGTTTTTCACCAAGATGCCGCTGAAAGATGCGGCCAAGGTACGCAGTACGGTGAACGCTGCATCTTTTTTCGAGTAATTGGCGGAGCAAAAGACCTCCGCAAACTCGCCATTGCAGCGTCCAGTGCGACGCATACCGGTATAGATTTTTTCATGCAGATGCCAGTGATGGAGCTGCTTGATACCTGCAAGGATATACAGGAGATGCAAGAGCAATGGCGAAAAGCAATGCACTAGAACTCAGCATCAGGATCGCGGGCAAGGTGGATTCGTCTCTGTCGAAAGCCATCAAGACTGCACAGAACCAGACATCCGGGCTGGCGCGGGGCATGAGCACCTTTGCGAAGACCTCTGCTGCCGCCATCGTCGGTGTGACGACTGCTGTTACCGGCGTGATGGGCTGCTGCGGAAAACAGGCCGCAGACCTCGAACAGGCGATGGCGCAGACCCGGACACTGCTGACCGGCACGACGGAGCAGACCGCAGCACGCACGGCGGAGCTGACGCAGGATGTCATGAACATCAGCCGCGTTACCGGCAGAGCATCGACCGAAATCGCCGCAGGTTCCTATCAGGTTATTTCGGCATTTCAGGATACCGCCGACACGGCGAAAATTCTGGAAACGTCCGTAAAGGCTTCGATTGCCGGACAGGCGGAGACGGTGGACACCGTGAATGCGCTGGCCGCAGTTACGAAAGCATACGGCGATACTTCGGCCGGAGCGGTAGCCCATGTGTCGGACCTGTCTTTTGAGACCATCCGCCTTGGTCAGACTACCATGCCGGAACTGGCAAATGGTATCCAGAAAGCATCTGGTTCCGCCGCTGCCCTGAAAGTTTCGCAGGAAGAGTTGTATGCGGGCTTCGCTACGCTGACCGGCGTAATCGGCAACACCGATACTGTGGGCACGGCGCTGAATACCCTCTACACAAAAATGCTGAAACCATCGGATGCGTTGGCTGCTGCCGTAGAAAATCTCGGATTTAAGTCAGCGTATGCAATGGTGCAGGCAAAAGGCCTTGGCGGGACCATCAAGGCGCTGGGCGAGTATACCGGCGGCGACGCAACAAAGTTTGCGGCATTATTCTCAATGCGCGATTTGAAAGCCGCACAAGGTATCCTGAACACGATGGACGTGTATGAGGATAAACTTGCGCAGTTGCAGAATGTAGATGGAGCGACGGACCGCGCATTTGTTACTAGCATCAACAACTGGAATAGTTTGTTTGGAATTGCTGGGAACAAAGTTCAAGTTTTTGCGCAGCAGGTCGGCACGAAATTATTGCCATACGCAAAGAATTTCTTGGCTGACGTAATGCCAAAAGTGGACAGCCTTATGGATATTGCGTTGGCAGGCATCGACAAGTTCATGCCAAAAGTGGAGCAATTATTCAACTATTTGTCCAACAATGGCCCGCAGGTGGCTGGTACGGTTGGAGCAATCGGCTCTGTTTGGGCCGGCATGGTTGCCGCCCCGAAAATAGAGCAGGGCATGAAAGGAATTACGGGCTTGTTTTCCTCTGGCGGGAAGAAAGCCAAGAGCGGCGGCTCGAAGCTGTTTGGAAAAGTCAAGGGATTTGGCGGGTCGATGGTGAACAATATCAAAGACTTCCGTGCGAATCCGGGACTTATTCGGTCGCTTCCTATCTTTGGATGGGCGCAGAATGTGAAAAACATTCCGGCGAACGCCAAGGCATCAATGCTTCAGGAAATCAACAAGTCGGGCAGCCTTTTGAAAGTAGCGGGCGCTGGCTTAGGTTCGGTATTTGGAAAAGGTGGTCTGAATGTCGGAGGCATCGCAAAAGGTGCGGCTTCGCCATTTCTTGCAATGGGCAAAGTGTTCCTCGGAATGCTCAGCTCCACCGCACCGCTCATCCTTGCTATTGGTACGATCATTGCGCTGGTGAGTCTGCTGGGTGACAACCTTGACGATATTCGCGGCATCATTCAGAATACGTTCGGCGAACAGGGCGTTGCCATCTTCGACGGATTTGCAGGTGTGGTGCAGAATGTGGCCGGGACGATCCAGAAAGCATTCTCCCCGGAGGGATTGGCCGGAATCCAAGGCTTCATCACCGAAACCTTTGGTGCAGGAGCCGGACAGGCATTCGGCACATTTATTCCGCTGATCTCTACGGTCGTCGGAATTTTTAACCAGTTGGTCGATCTTGGCGTGAACTACATCAAGCCACTGCTGGTGAGCGTGTTCGATTTTGCAATCAACAAAGGGCTTCCGGCTGTTATTCCGTTGCTCTCTGCGGTGGTCGGTCTGGTCGGAACAACGCTGGTGAATGCAATTAAGGTCGTGGTCGGTATCGTACAGACGCTCTTGCCCGTCGTGGAGCCTGTCATCATGGGCATCATCGGGCTTATCAAGGGCATCGTCTCGACGACGATCAGAGTAGTCAACGCAATCATCCGCGCGATGAACAAATTCTCTGTCACAGTTCCAGATTGGGTTCCAAGCATCGGAGGTCAGACCTTTGGCTTTAACCTGACCGAAGTTGCGATGCCGAAGTTTGCGCAGGGCGGATTCACCACAGGCCCGTCCATTGCGGGCGAAGCCGGAACGGAAGCAGTCATCAGCTTCCAGCAGGGTGTCCGCCAGCAGAATATCGACATCTGGAAGATGGCCGGTAAGATGCTGGGCGTAAGCAATAACGAGGATGGCGACGATATGCCGCAGATCGTGTTCTCTCCGAACATCACGTTTTCTAGTGATATGGACCCGGCGGAAGCTCGGCGTAAGGTGGAAGAACTGTACCGACTGTTTGAAGAGTTCATGGAACGCTGGTGGAAAAAGCACCGCAGGGTAGTCTACGGCGGATGAGGTGATGAACTATGGCGTACACGACGGTCAGCGGCGATATGTGGGACACCATTGCCAAGAAAGTCTATGGGGATGAGTATTGCGCGGATGCCCTGATGCAAGCAAACCCGGAGCAGATCGGAGTATTCCGATTTGACTCCGGTATTGTTTTGCAAACGCCAGAACTTGAAACAGAAAAGAGCGGCAGCCAGCCGCCGTGGAAGGTGAGCGGATGAAACCAAGAAGCGCGGGTGTAAAGCTGATCTACAACGGGAAGAACATCACGAACAACACGGACATTGCAGGAGACATCGAAAGTGTTTCCTATGAGGGAAATGCGGCTGACAACAGCAACAATGTAAGCGTGACCATCAACGCGATGAAAGATAAATGGCTGAACAACTGGATGCCGGAGAAAGGTACGACGCTTGACCCGACAATTCTTGTCTACAACTGGCCGGAAGAGGGACAGGGCAGCGAGATGAACGGCGGCGTGATGATCGTCGATGACATCAGTTACAGTGATGCTCCCTGCACAATGACCATGAGCGCAGCGTCTAAGCCGAACGACACCAGCTTTTCCGAAGAGGACCGGGAGTATATCTGGAAAAACACTTCTATCCAGACCATCGCACAGACCATTGCAGGACGCTATGGGCTGACGCTGGGCTTTGAGGGAACGGACGCGGAAATTGTAAAGCGAGAGCAGCAGGCCACGGATAGCGCGTTTCTGGATGAGCTGTGCAAGGATTATGGTTTGATCCTGAAAGTTTACTCGAAGCGGCTATGGATATATGACCGGGAAGCGTTCAAGAAAAAGGCTGTTGCCGCGACGATTGACCGGACAGACATTGTACCGGGGTCCTTTAGCTTTAGTGATGGCTTCGATGGTGTGTATACACATGGTATCTGGGAGTATTCCAACCAGACCAAGGGGGTGAAAATTCGGGCAGAAATCGGAAGCAGCGGCAGGACGAAGCGTATCCAGAAGTATGCCTCCAGCCAAGCGGATGCCGAGCGGCGCTTGCAAGCCGCGATGAACAACGCCAACCACAGCGCAACGCAGGTGAAGTTCACGCTGGCGCTGGCTCAAATTGAATTGAGCGAGTCGCAGACAATCCAACTTACCGGGTATGGAAAGCTGTCCGGTAAGTATTTTATCGACAAGGTTTCGCTGACGTACAGCCGGAACGGCCTTGAGATGCAGCTGGAATGCAGCAAGGTTCCTGATGCTGAGACGACGAAAGTGTCTGCCGCCGGTGCAAGTGTGACGCTGAACAATGCGCCGCTCTACTATACCAGTGTGGACAAGAAGCCCGTCCGCAAGGTCAGCGGCCATTATTTCCTTTACGATGGTATCAATGTGGCGGGACGATACAGAATTACGAATCTGAAATCCCGCTGCGGAAAAACACCGGTCGGAAAAAATGTGACCGGCTGGGTCAATGCGGCAGATGTCGGAGGTGTGACCTGATGGAAGACACGATTCGCTTTGGCAAAGTTTCCAACATCGACTATGCCGCAGGAAAGATGGAAGTTGCATACGAAGACCGGGAAGACAGCGTAACAGATATGCTTGGTATGCTGTCGAACCGGGAATACCAGATGCCGAAAGTCGGTGACATTGTTGCGGTGATCCACAATTCCAACGGCGCGGAAGAGGGTATCGTGCTGGGCACACACTGGTCGGACACGAACCCGCCGCCGGAGGGCGAAGAAAAGCTCTACCGGAAAGACTATGACGAAGAACCGGGGAAGTGCATGACCCGGTACGACGGCCAGAAAGAAGAATTTCTTTTCCATACCGATGGCGAAGTGATAACTGAGATCAAGAAAGACCGGACGGAGACGGTGGAGCAAAACCAGAAGAGCACCGTCAAAGGCGACGCAACGCTGGAAGTTAAAGGCAAGCTGACTGTGAAAGTCGGGAGCTGCACCGTGACCATCCAAGGCGGCACGGTGGAAATCAAAGGAGGAGCAAAACTCAGCATGAGCGCTCCGACGATTTCCATTGACGGCAGTACGGTAAATATTACCGGCGGTGGCGGCGATGCAAAGATCGCTGGAATCAGTCTGGTAAATCATACCCACAAATACACTGCGCCGCTGCATCAGTCTGGATTGGCCGAGACTATAAAACCGACATAACCGGGCAGGAGGTGAAGCTAGATGTGGATTGGCTGTTTCGGCGAGCTGGTCTTTTCCGTAAGCAGCCGCAGGATTTTTACACCTGATGGAATCAGCGGGAGTACGGGCAGCGAATGGGCAACGCATAACGTCATTGGCGGAAAGCCGAAAAGCGAGATGACCGGAGCAAAGCTCAAGAAATACAAATTCACGGTTACGCTCGACTCCAAACTTGGAGAGCCGCCGCGCATTATGCTGGCGCTGATCCACAAGATGGTTGAAGAGGGCAGGGTTGACTACCTGATTATCGGAAGCGCTCCGGTTGGAATGTGCCAATACAAGATGACGGATGTTTCGGAAGAATGGGAATGCGTCGTGGCGGGCGGGAAGCTGGTACGCTGCAAAGTTGAGATCACCTTGGAGGAATATGTATGACGCTTGGAACTGCACAGATCGTCTTTGAATCTTCGACCATAGAAGAAGCGGAAGATGTCTGCGAATGCCTGAAAGTGCTGTATTCCACAAGGGCCGGAGAGCTGGGGCTTGACCGGGACTTCGGGATTTCCGTGGATGCAGTTGACCGTCCAATCGCTGTTGCAAAAGCGCTCATCTCTGCCGAAATCGTCCGAAAGACCAAAAAATATGAGACCCGCGTTGAAGTTGCCCGCATTGAGTGGGACGACTCAAAAGTTGGCGGGGGAATTTTGATCCCAAAGGTGGTGTTGCAGAGTGTCTGAAATTGCCCAGCTTAAAAATCTGCCAGAGATCAGCTTTATTGACAATCTCACGATGAAAGAGGTTGAAGAAATTGCAAAAAGCGGATACAGCGAGTCGGTCAAAGCAGCGACTGGCAAAACGCCAACGCTCTATCCGGCCAGCGTTCCGGCGGTAATCCTGAAAGAAATGACGCTGCTCGCATACCAGATTTTGCAGTATGTTGATGCCGGCCCGAAGCAGACGCTTTTGAAATACTCTGCTCATGAGAATCTGGACAATCTGGCCGGAAACTATGGCCTGACCCGGCGGCAGGCAGAAAAGGCTACGGTGACGATCCGCTTCACACTGGCGGACGCAAAGCAGCCCGGTGCCGTTGGCATTCCTGCGAAAACCCGCGTGAGAACTGAAGACGGCATCTACTTTGAAACGATGGAGTATGCGGAAATCTCACCCGGTTCCCAAAGTGTCGATGTGGAAGCCGAAGCGCTGGAAGAGGGCGCAGGTTCGTCCGGCATCGAAGAGGGTCAGATCAACCAACTGGTTGACCCGATTCCGTATGTTGCATCGGCGGTCAACGTGACGGCCAGCAGCGGGGGAACAGACATCGAAAGCGATGATTCGCTGACGGAGAGAACGTATCTGGTTCCCTCTACCTACGGATGCGCAGGAACGCCGGACTCGTATGAGTATTTTGCGAAAGCATGGCGCAACGATGTGAAAGATGTGTCCGTGGAAAGCCCGTCTCCCTGTGTGGTGGATATTTATTTCACCTTGGCAGATGGCACGATTCCGAGCAAGGCAGACTGCGAAGCTATGCAGGAGCATCTGCGGGATGATGCCCGCCGCCCGCTGACGGATTTGGTGAACTGCAAAGCTCCGACCGAGATCGAGTACAACATCAATGTCACCTATACCATCGCACAGAGTAAATCCAAAATTGCGATTACCGTTCAGAATGCGGTCAATGCAGCAATCGAAGAATTCAAAGTGTGGCAGAGGTCAATGGGCAGAGATATTGACCCGGCGGAACTGATCGCGCAAATCAAAAACGCGGGAGCAAAGCGGGTGAAAATCACAGCACCGACAGATGTTGTGGTGGCGAACACGCAGATTCCGAAGCTGGCAAGCTGCAACGTGGTGTACGGAGGGCTGGAAGATGACTGATCTCCGAGACGCGAGGCTGACGGATGTGCTTCCGAAGGCAGTTGCAGACCAGCAGGAGGCCAAGTCTCTGTCCGACGCATGGCATGACCTTACGGTGCTGATCCTTGATTTTGCAGACAATGCGAAAATCTACACCGCCATCGACAGGGCATCGGATGAGCTGCTGGATATTCTGGCAGTTCAGTTCCGTACTCCAAGATACCGGCAGGATTACGACATTGAAACCAAGCGGCGCATGGTAAAGTCGTCGCTTCCGTATTACATGACCGTCGGCACAAAAGCAGCCGTGGAAGATGTCATGCGGGAAATGTACGGCAAGGCGTATGCGAAAGAATGGTTTGAGTACAACGGAACACCCGGCTGCTTCAGAATCAAAATCGACGCAGAAAAGCCTATTGACATTGAAGAACTGCTGGACATTCTGCATCACGTCAAAAGGACAAGCGCCCATCTGGATACGCTGGAACTCTCCACAGAAGAAGTGCATGACCTCTTTTTCGGTTTTGCTTCTGTGACCGTTGGCAAGTGGTTTGGCTCCACGGTGAGCGGAGAAGAAACATTTGACTGGCTCGTAGATGCGGATGGGAATGCGCTGATGGATGCTGACAAAAATATCCTGACAGAATAGGAGGAACAATGTTTTTTCCGAAACTGATCCTTACGGATGCGGGCAGGGCGCTGATCGTAAAAGCGCTGAACGGAACCGCAATCAATTTTACGAAGTTTGCGCTGGGCGATGGCACGGCTCCGAAAGAGCCGCGAAAGCTGAAAGCGCTGGTCCATCTGGCAGCCAATATGCAGATCAACAGCATTGAGCTTTCCGCAAACTGCGCAGTGCTGGAATCGACCTATACCAACAGTGGCTTGAAGTCAAAGCTGGTTGCGCGGGAGCTTGGCATCTTTGCCACAGACCCGGATGAGGGAGAAATCCTCTATGCGTATGCCAATGCTGGAAGTGAAGCATCGGTCGTGCCGCCCGAAAGCGGCGATATGACTGTGCAGGAAACATTCCACATGGTTGTGACCGTGGGAGATGCAACGACCGTCACGGCAACATTGGGCGAGTATTCTGGTTATGCCAGCAAGGCAGACCTACAAAGCCATATTGACGACAAGAATAACCCGCACAATGTCACGGCAGAGCAAATCGGCCTTGGCAATGTCCCGAATGTGACCCCGGCAAACCAGCAGCCGGTGTTCTCAAATGACTACATTATGAAGTCGGATGGCTCCTATGATGTGCAGAACATCGCTTCCGGCGAAAAGATGGGAAATATCCTGCGCAAAATCCGCACAGCGGTTGCGGCATTTGTCGCACACCTTTCTGCAAAGAATCCGCACAACATCTCAGCGGCGGATATTTCGGCGGCGGCGGAAGACCATAAGCACAGCGCGAACGATGTGACGACTGGAATTTTCCCTGTTTCCCGTGGCGGCACAGGTGCGGCGACGGCTACCGAAGCGAGAGAAAAACTTGGCGTTGCTGCAAAGGATCACAAGCACAATGCAAGCGATATTCAGGGCGGAATGATTCCGGTTGCGAACGGCGGCACGGGTGCAAACAATGCTGCGTCGGCGTGCAGTAATCTTGGTGCGATGCGTACAGCGGGCGGAACATTCAGTGGAACCGTTTATTTCGGCAGCAGCACATATTACGTCAACGCTTCCGGTGTGGCAAATTTCGCCAAGGCATATGGCGCAATGTACAACGATTACGCGGAGTTTTTTCCACGCGGCGGAAAAACTTCCCCCGGTGACATCGTTGCACTGGACGTGAGCAGCCAGAAAGAAAGATATGTCCGGGCAGATGCGGAAAGCCGTATGGTCGTCGGCATCCATTCGGATGAGTACGCTATGCTGATTGGCGGCGAGTCCGCGTTGGATGGCGAGGATTATGTAGAAAAGAACATCAAAAATTATATCCCTGTTGCGCTGGCAGGCCGCGTTATGACGCGCGTGACCGGGCCGGTTCGCACCGGGGATATTATTATTCCGTCTGAATTTCCGGGTGTTGGCCGCGCCGCGATTGACGGGGACGCGCTTTCTTATTGGAACATCGTCGGATATGCTGTTGAGGGTGACAACCGCACAGATGAACGCAAGCTGCGCGTTCGAGTCGGGAGGTGATGGAGGATGGCAGTAAGCAGAGAAAATCTTATTTCTCCGCAGGATTATATCACGCTGAAAGAGCTGGTCAAGAAAGAAATTCAGCGCAGGAGCAATGCGGCAAGCGTTGGTTCCATGTCGGCCTATGCCGGGTCGAACTACGACTATTCCGTAACGCCTGCATCGAGAACCCAGAAGATCACAGACGAGCATATCCAGAAGATCACGAAGCCGCTGGATGCGGTGACGGGCGGAAGCCTGACCCCGGCAGTACACGGGATGGTACTGGCAGAAGCGCTGAACTCGGCAGCGACCATGGTTGCTAACCTGTCGAAGAAAAGTGAAACATCTTCCGACACGGGATGCAAGGCGCAATGTTCGGGTCTGTGCTTTAGCAGCTGCTTTTCATCCTGCTCCGGTTGCACTGGAACTTGTACGGGAAGCTGTACTTCAAACTGCAAGGACTCCTGCACGGTGGATTGCACGGGGAGCTGCACCGGAACGTGCACTGGAACTTGTACGGGTAGTTGCTCTGACAGTTGTTCCGGTTGCGGCGGGTCTTGTTCCAATGACTGCACAGGAAGCTGTAAAGGGAATTGTCTGAACGGATGCAGTACGACATGTAAAAATGGCTGTTCAGGAAGCTGCGAGGGAACCTGCGATAGTACCTGTTCGGGTTCCTGCTCTGGCGACTGTTCCGGCTGCGGTGGCTCCTGCTCGAACGACTGTTCTGGCAGTTGCTCCGGCGACTGCACAGACGACTGCGAAACTTGCTATGCGGGGTGCGCCCGTGGCTGTGCGACTGGATGTCGAGATACTTGCTCGGTACAGTGCGACGATGAGGCGGCGTGTCATGGAACTTGCTCAGGAAATTGCTCTGGCGGATTTATGTGGTAAGGGTGGAAAGCGATATGAAAGAAAAAATCGTTCCCAATATGGAGCCGTTGTTTCTCTCTTATGAACGGCATAAGTGCTTGTGCGGATTCCTGACGATGCAGCACTTCAGCTCGGAAGATTTCGCAAAGGAGCTTCGGTATCTGCCGGATGAGAACAAGTTCTATCACGGCCTGTGTTACCTTGGCCTTTATCAGAATATCGGCGTTGATGATTTTTCCGCATGGCTGGACAATGCCCGGTCGGCGATTTCTGCCTTGGCGGAAGCCTGCGGACTGGAATTTGAAAACAATGTGGAAAAGGAACTGTATGCGTGGGGGCTTGCGGCAAGGAGTTTTCCGTTCGACGAATGGCACTCGGCGTTCCCGGTAGACGAAGAGGTGCTGCATTCTTTTATGGAAATGCAGATCGACACGAAGGAAAAAGTCTGGGCATTTTACAATGTCGGGACGGCGGCGCTGGATAAGATGGAGTTCACGCGGGGAGAGCAGAGGGACGCGTCACTGTTCATTCAGCTCATGAAAAAGACGCTGGATGCCAAAACGGACTACGAAACCCTCAAGAAAATCCATTACGACATGGAGAAAGGCGGAATCGTCTATGGAGAATGAAAAAACTTTCATGCTGGCTGAAAGAGAGAACCTTTTGGTCGAGCGGCTGAATTACATCTTTGAGAGCAACCGCGCCATGGTAGCCATCTTGGCGCGGGAACTGGCCGGTGCGGAGAACACAACAGCGAAAGAAATGTTGCTGGAAGAAAAAGAAAGCTGCAAGCGGGCATTTCTTGAACTGCGTGTGGCGCAGGATGCTGTGCTGGATGCAAAATTTTCCGGTCATCGCCCGGATAATATCCAGTTCAAATTCGACTTTCCCAACCGGGAGGTGACGTGCCAGTGGTGAAGAAAAGCAAGATGTTCCGTCGCGGGGAGGACTACACGAATTTTGTACAGCGAATGTACCCCAAAACGGAAAATGGCGGCGTGGCCTGCCGGAACATTACATTCCAGATCACCGATGACTGCAACATGAGATGCTCGTACTGCTATGAGCACCACAAAGCCTGCGGTGCAATGAGCTTGAAAACGGGCAAGCAGGTGGTGGACTACCTGCTGAACCTGTATGAACAGAACGACTCCGATTTCATCAATCAGCATACGAAAGGCGTTGTGTTGGACTTCATCGGCGGAGAGCCGCTGCTGGAAGCGGCGTTGATCGAGAGAATCTGTGATTACTGGTTTGCAGAGTGCTGGCGGCGCAAAATCCCGCTGGGACCGTACACCCGCATTTCCTTTGCGACAAACGGCCAGTTGTGGTTCTCCCCGGCGGCGCAGCACCTTTTCCACAAGTACCATGATCTCATGTCGGTCACGGTGAGCATCGACGGCATCAAGGAGCTGCACGACAAGTACCGGCTGGATGTGAACGGTATCGGCAGCTTCGACAAAGCATGGGCGGCGTTTCAGGATGGCAAGAAGTACGGCTGGCTGAACAGCAAGATGACGTTTGTGCCAGACAGTTTCAGTTACATCTACCCCAGCATCAAGATGATGGCAGAGCAGGGCTGCAAGGAAATCCATTGCAACTATGCACATGAGCCGGAGTACACGGAGGCTGACGCGGCTGCACTGTACCGGGAGCTGAAACGTGTGGCGGATTACCTCATCGGCGAAGCACCAGATGTCTGGGTGAGCATTCTGGGAGAACAGATCGGCAACCCGCACCCGGAAGACAAGAACTGGTGCGGCGGTACGGGTGCGATGTTGTCTTTCGCACCGGACGGAAAGGCGTATCCGTGCATCCGGTACGCACCAATCTCCGTCGGCAAAGAACTGGCCGCGCCGATGTGCCTTGGCAACTGCCGGGACGGCCTTTATACCACGGAGCAGCAGCGGAAGACCAAAGAAATGCTGGACGCGATCACACTCACCACGCAGTCCACACAGGAATGTATCGACTGCCCGGTGGCGACCGGCTGTTCTTGGTGTTCCGGCTTCAACTATGAGGTCTACGGAACGCCCAATAAGCGCGTAACAAGAATCTGCAAGGCGCACAAGGGCCGCGTGCTGGCATCGTGCTACTTCTACAACCTGCGCAGCATCAAGTTGAGCGATGCAGAGCCGAAGAAAATCAACCTGCCCCGCGAAGAGGTTGAGCGGCTGATCGGAAAGCCGGAAGCGGATGCGCTGTTTGCTCTTGAAAAGGAGGCGGCGGAGCAATGGGAATGGTAAAACTGCCCGAAAAGGAACTGGCAACGGCATTCGCGGCGGCAGACTACATTCTGATCGTGCAGAAACGCACTGACGGAAAGCTGGACATCCGCCGTGCTACGCCGGAGCAGGTGGCAAAGGTGGTCGGTGACACGCTGGAAATCCAGAAGATCAAGGAAAACCAGAACAATGTAAAGCTGACCGCTACCACCGATGCGCAGGGCGTTGTGACGCTTTCGCTTGGAGGTAGGACCGCATGGAAAACGTGATTCGCACAAAGTATGTCCGGGTTGACGGCGTACTGTACCAGCTTGTTGATGGAGAAGTACCGGAATGGGCGAAAGAAGAAGTCCCGGACGCCACCTTACTGCAAGAGGGCAAGGCGGCGGATGCCAAGAAAACCGGACAGGAAATCCAAAAACTGAAAGACCGACCGCATTTTTTCTACGATGAAGAGGGATACCTTACTTTCGACGATGGACAGGAGGAAGAACAATGAATACTCACATGGCATCGGATGAATCCTTGATTAAGATTTTCAACGCTGTGTCTGGCTCCGCGCTGTCTGCCGCCGGTGACGGCAGAACCGCCGTACTGGCAACGGGCAATGTGGATGCAATCGACGGCTTCTACAACATGATGGCGAAAAAGGCAACCACGCAGAAAGAGATGAACGCACTGTTCATCGACTGGTGGACGGCGAACTGGGACCCGACTTTGAGCACCTACAACGGGATGCTGGAACGCTGGTTCGGCACAGTCCTGAATGACAACCGTGTGCATGGCGTGAAGTTCCCGCTGTTCAGCACGTCCAATACGGCAATCGGCGAGCTGACCGATGACAGCGTTGGTCTGGCCTGCTCTCCTTCTACGGCAACCACGGCCAGCGTGGACGATTTCGCCGCCCTGCCGCAGTTCTGGTGCGTCGAAGTTGCGGCAGAGAAGAACGCAGACGGCAGCCACACCATTTACGCCTGCCAGTACATCGACGATGACGATGTGGTGCGTGGCTCGAACCATCTGGTGTGGGTGCTTCAGAAGAACACCTTTACCCGTGAGCGCAACGAGAACGGCTACCGCATTTTCAAGATGCGCTGCAACCCCTCGGCGGGCTATGAACAGTGGCCGCAGGGTACGGACCGCACCGGAAAGGTCTATCCGTATATCGCCAACCCCAAATATTTTGCCGGTATGCAGGATGACGGCAAAATCGGCGGACACACCGGCCTTGCCCCGGTCAACTATACATCGCACACCAAGGGCGTGCAGCTCTGGCGGCAGCGCGGTCCTCAGTATGCGGGCGCATCTGGCCGCACCCTGAAATGGCAGCTCCGCATGATCTGGCTGAAATATGCCCGTAAGGGTAACTCCGGTACGATTGAGGGTTGCACCTCTTACAACTATCAGTACCGCGCAGCATTCAGCGCGGAGAGCGTGAACTACTTCCCGCTGACCGCTGCACAGGCGGCGAATCTGCTGGTTGGTTCGTGGGTCGCAATCGGCAGCCACAACAAAGACACGACCGACCGAAACGATGCCAGTCTGCACGACATCCTGACCGAAGCGCAGATCACCCGCATTGAGGACATCGCAGTGGATGATGTGACCTACAAGGCCATCTATGTGGACAGCGGTGACGCAACGTGGGATGTGGTGAAGGATCAGTCCATGATCTCCACCATGCCCTACGGCAGCGGCTACAACGATACCGTGCTGGGCAATGACGGCAGCCGCACCAACTACACCAACGGCAAGGAACCCGGCCTGATCCAGAAGACGGAGTTCCAGAACGGTGCATATCTGATCGTGGCGGACGAGCTGTGGAAGTGGGACAAAGACGGCGACGGCAACTATACGTTCGACGTTTACACCTGCCACGACCAGACGAAGATCACCACGGACGGCACTATTTCGGCGGACTATACCAAGTGCGAAGACCTGACCCTGCGCTTTGCGGATGGTACGCCGAACGCATGGCAGTGTATCGAGGATACTGCCATCAGCGGTGACCCGGCGGTGCTGTGGCCTGCTGCTGTTTCAAACCGCGCTGGCAGTGGTACGGGCGTTAAGGCTGGCTTCTACGTCTATCCGGCAGCGTCCGGTGTCCGCGCGGCTTGGCGGTGCTGCAACTTGAACAACGGCGGCAACGCGTCTTTGGCGGCGGCGAACTCGAACAACTGGGTCGGTAACGCGAACTGGAACGGCGGGGTCGGTGTGCAACTGGTTCAAAAAATCATCATTCATTGCATCATATATTCCACGCTTATGTGCGAAAATTTCTTGAAACCAGCATCACGGCGCTGCGTCCGCAGGAAAGGGCGGGTCCATCCGTGGCGGCAGGACAAGGAACCTGCTGGCGGCTAGTAGCATAGGCCGAAAGGCTGAACCCGAAAGCCGTTGAAGAACCAGATGATTTTTATATGAAAACTTATTGTAAACCGAAAGATGTTGACATTGAGGATACCAATTTCAACATGGAAGCGGTGCATTGTGCATTCGGAAATGGAAAGCTCCGGCGGCGGGATTTCAGAACGGTTTTGACAAAGACCGGGAAAATCTCGGAACCGGAGCTGTTTTATGAGCGGAAAGAGCACAAGTGCCACAAGATCATTGATGCCATTGACGCGGTGGCTGAACAGGAAACGCAGAAGATTCGGGACGAATGCCTGAACCTGAAACCGGTCCGGCAGTTCAAACGCATTGACGGAATCAAGATGAAAGAGCGAAATCTCTGTCAGGAGTCGCCGGAACAGCAGGTGCATGAATACATCCTCGTTCATGCACTTCAACCGCTGTTCCGCGCAAAGTTCCTGCCGGCCCAATTCGGGAGCATCCCGGGAAAAGGACAAGTGGCTGGAACCAGACTGATCGAGCGGATCATCCGAAAGAGAATCCTCGGAAAACTGGATGCGGTAAAAGGCGACGTGCATCATGCGTACCCATCCACCACGACGCTCTGCGTCATAACGCTGCTGAAACGCGACGTCGGGAAAAACAAAAAGCTGATCTGGTATGCCGGGGCGGTGACAGAAAACTACCCGGACGGCGTTCTTCTGATCGGCGGATATTTCTCAACATGGGCGTTCAACTACATTATGAGCTACGTCCTGCGCTATCTGATGTCTCTGGTGCAGGTGCGCCGGGGCAGCGGGTCTAAGCTGGTGCGGGAAATCGTGTGCTATGCAGATGATTTTGTGCTTATCGGGCACGCTTCGCAGCTCATGAAAGCAATGAAGAAAGCAACGAGGTGGGCAAAGTCTGCGCTGGGGCTTGAGATCAAACGGGCATGGCAGGAAGTGCGGTTTGCATCTTTCGAGAAAGAAAAACAGGTGAAAGCCGCGCGGGCGGCGGGCAGCCATTACCGGACACCGGCGTTGGACATGATGGGATTTGCGGTACGCCGCACCTATACCATCGTCCGCAAAGGAGTATTCCGCAGAATCCGGCGGCAGCTGCTCCGCGCCGCTCGTGATCTTGCAACGCTTGGATTTGTTCCGCATTGGAGAGCATCCAAACTGACGGCTTACAATGGTTGGTTTACAAACAGCGACAGTACAAACCTTGAGGAAAAGTACGATGTCGAGAAAATCATGCGGGCGGCGCGATGGAGCGTTGCCCGCTGGTCTATGATCCAGAACAGGAGGAAAGCAGCATGAAAGAAATCTATTCGTTCCAGCCGGAAGCGGTCGAGGTGTTCCGCGTAGGTGACGATACCGACTTGATCCTGCGCAAGAACATCGAGAAGCAGCAGATGACCGACGATGAGGGTAAGGCGTATACCGTTTACGCCTGCGATGAACGGCAGGTGCGCTACGCCGGGGTGCTGACCGCCGAAGAGGTCCAGAAGAACTTCGACAAGTGGTGGGACTATGCGCCGCCCACGCCCGTGCCCGTGCCGGAGAAAAAGAAGTTGGAAGACCGGGTGAAAGAGCTGGAAGCGCAGAGTACCACCATGGCAGACCAGCTCACCAGTACCCAGATGGCACTTTGCGATGTGTACGAACAGGTGTTGAGCGCAACCAGCACCGCCACAGAATGAGCACGGAGGTATGAACTATGAGCACTGACTACATGGCGACGGTCTATGCAGACCTGATCCGCAAGGGCAAGAAGACTCTGGCGCAGGTGCCGAAGAGCTTGCAGAAAAAGGTGAAAGCCCTGCTGGCGGAGGATAACAAGTGAGTATCCTTCGCGAGCTGATGCTTAAAATCTTGCTGAGAAAGGAGGTGGACGTGATGGCAGTTGTCTATGCTACCCTTATCATCAAGGGCAGGAAGACCATTGATCAGGTTCCGGCAATCATCCGGGATGAGGTCAAGCAGATTCTGAAGGACCTTGAGGTTGAGGTCTGAGGAAAGAGGCGGGGTGCGGCGGGAGCTGCACCCCATTTTATTTGAAAGGACGTGATCGTATGGCACTGAACGTATATTCCCTTGAACGGGACGGCGAAAAAAGCCTGTCTAAAAATTTCAAGGTGAGGGAGTTCCGCTGCAAGGATGGATCTGATCCGATCTTCATTGACAGCGAGTTGGTGGAAATTTTGCAGAAAGTCCGGGATCACTTCGGCTCGCCGGTGCACATCAACAGTGCATATCGGACTGCCGCTTACAATCTGAGCAAGAAGGTGGGCGGCGCAAAGTTCAGCCAGCACCAGTATGGCAAGGCAGCAGACATCTACATCCAAGGCATCCTCATCACGAAGCTGGCCGAGTATGTGGAGACGCTGATGCCCAACAAAGGCGGCATTGGTATCTATCCCATCAAGCCCGGTGTGCGGGACTGTGCCTTTGTCCATGTGGATGTCAGGGCGGCCAAGAGCCGCTGGAGAGGCTAATATAAAAAGACAGGAGGAAGCAACATGACTGAGATTCTGAAATCCTTTTTGATGATCTTCCCTGAATGGCTTGCAGCCATTCTTGTGATGGTTGGCGTGGTCGTTGCCGCGCTGGGTCTGGTCCGTCTGGGCTACGGTCTTTTCGTGGCGAAGACGGTGTACAAGTGGATCGTCAACGCAGAGGAGAAGTTCGGCACGGGTGCAGGCGCGGAGAAGAAAGCACACGTTATTGCGGTGCTGCGCGGCTACACCCCGGACTGGCTGGACTGGGCAATCAACGAGAAAACGCTGGACTGGATCGTGCAGTTTGTTTTCAACATGACCAAGAAAAGACTCGAAGAGTACATGGCAAAGAAATCCAAAGAAACCGCAACTGTGGCCCATTTCGGTAAGGTGGGGGAGGACAAGTGGAATGACTAATGAGGAGCTGGAACATCGCTTGACGGATGTTGAAAACAGAAGCAAGAGCAATACCCGCCGACTCGACGGCATGGAAAAGCTGACCGATGCGGTAAATGGCATGAACACCAACATCAAGCTGACAATCCAGCAACTCGAAACCACAAACAAGAACCTCGAAAATGTAACGGCTCAGAATAAAAAGCAGGACGACCGCCTGACCGCGTTAGAAAAAGCCCCCGGAGCTTTCGGAAACAAGCTCTGGTGGGCTATCATTGCGGCCTTTATCTCTGGCTTCGTAGCCTATGAGCTGGCTGCACTCCTGCGCTGAAACTGAAATCCCCCGCTGGCAATCCGAAAGGAAAGCTGGCGGGGGATTTTTTGCGTGTATGGGAAAGTTTCCACAAATTCAACGGTGAAAATGTTGAGAAGTTGCCTAATTGAAAATAGCTGGGAAGTGGGTTATTATTGAAATGCGAAGAAATGCGAAAGAATGCGACACGAAAGGAGGTAAAACAGTGTGAGAACATTCCGGCATTTGACGTGGATAGACCGACTTCGGATTGAAAAATGGCTGAGGCAGGGACTAAAACCAAAGGACATTGCAGGAAAACTGAGAGTGCATATCTCGACGGTGTACAATGAACTGCGCCGGGGAGCATATGAAAAGTTGGACAGTGACACATGGGAGCTGGTGCAGGCGTACAGCCCGGACATTGCAGAGCAGAAATATCAAGCGCATTTAAGGGAAAAAGGCCCGGACTTGAAAATTGGTAAAGACCATGAGCTTGCCAATTATATTGAAACCACAATCCTTGATAAAGAATGTAGTCCGGCGGCGGTGCTTGGCTATGCAAAGCAGGAGGGCAGATGTTTTCAGACGAGCGTTTCCGTGCAAACGATATACCACTATATCCAGAAAGGCTTGTTTCTAAACCTGACTCAAAAAGAGCTGCCCCGGCACGGAAAGCGGAAACAGCCGTACAAAAAAGTCTGCAAAAAAGCGTCGGCCCGCGCACCAGCAGGAGAAAGCGTTGAGCAGCGTCCGCCGGAAGTCAACGACCGGGAAGAGTTCGGACATTGGGAGGGCGATACGGTGTATAGCGGCAAGGGAAAGGTTAAAACTACCTGCGCACTGTTCACGATGACAGAACGCAAAACCCGAAACGAGATTATTATAGGTGTGCCGAACCGGAAAGCAGAAACCATTGTGCGGGCAGTCGATGCACTGGAACGGAAACTGGGAGCAAGAAAGTTCCGCGCGATTTTCAAGAGCATCACGTTTGATAATGGAACGGAGTTTGCAGCGGCGGAGAGCTTGGAACGGTCGTGTATCAACAAGACCATTCCCCGAACGAGAGTCTATTACTGCCACCCCTATTCATCGTGGGAACGCGGTAGCAATGAACACGTTAATGGAATGATCCGGCGCAGGCATCCGAAAGGAACGGATTTCTCTAAGGTGTCCAAGGAAGAAATCGCGGCGACCGAGAAGTGGATCAATGAGTACCCACGGCGGATTTTTGGGTACAAGAGCAGCGCGATTATGTTCCAAGAGTGCTTAAACGAACTAGGCATCGCCATCTGAAAACAGGGCAGACCTGCACAAAAACGGGAGGCGGAGAGCGAAAATATGATGAATTGAATAGGCAAACGGGAAGCTGCAAGAAAAAATAACGTCTTGGCGGCTTATTTGCGATTATGCAAAATAAATAGAATTTTTGCAAAAATTTTGGAGAATTTAACGGTTGATTTTTCAAAAGTAAAAGTTTTTTCGAAAAAGGGTTGACATTCTGCCCGCCCTGTGGTATTATACTTGAGCAGTCAGCGAGAGCCGCTGAAAAGCAAAAAGTAAATATCGCGGGGTGGAGCAGTCTGGTAGCTCGTCGGGCTCATAACCCGAAGGTCGTTGGTTCAAATCCGGCCCCCGCAACCACCAAACAGGTTGAATTTTGTAAATTCAACCTGTTTTTTTGTTCTCATCTTATACCAAAAGGGATACCGGAGCATCCGCAGATGTTCCGGTATCCCTTTTATGCTGTGATTCAGGTGCTCAGCCCTGCTGTATTGGAATCGTTTTTACGGCTCGATCACATTGAAGGTCTTTTCAAACTTGGACGCATACGCCAGCAGACGCTTCAGGGCAGTGGCATCGCCGCTTACCTGCACCTGACCGGCCTGCTGCCCCTGCATCAGGGCAAGGAGCTGCAGCCGCTTGCAGGTGACCGTGGCCTGCGCATCCGGGCGGTTCTCTCCCGAATAGGACAGCAGAATACCGTTTTTTCGGGTCACATAGAACTTTTCGTTCACATCCGTCACGATCAGGTTCAGCGTTACATCGTCGTTCTGGGCGGCGTTGGCGTCGGTCAGGATGGAAATGTAATCCAGCAGCATATCCACGGTCATCTCCTTCATGGCGGAGCCCAGACCATTGGCGGTGCGTGCCAGACCGGACAGGTTGCCCTTGCGCAGCTCGGCAGCGCCCATCAGGTAGGCGTTGCGCCATGCGCCGGACTCTGCCTGATAGCCCAGCTGCTCCAGCGCATCGGCGCACAGGTTGCGCGCCTTCTGGTTGGACGGGTCTGCAAAGACCAACTCCTTGGTGATCTGCGCCACCCACTGATAATCGCCCTTTTCAAAATCCTTCCGTGCCTTGCGCAGAACGGCATCCGTGCTGCCCAGATATTCTACCAGCTTCTTGGCGGTATCGCTGGGCGGGAGCGGGTTCAGGTTGACCGGGTTTGCATCGTACCAACCCAGATACTTCTGGTAGACCGCCTTGGCGTTGTGCGCCAGTGTGCCGTAATACGGCCGGGTGTACCAGACCTTTTCCAGCTTTTCGGGCAGAGTGAGCATGGCGGCGACCTCAGTGGAGGTATAGCCCTGATTCATGTAATGCAGGGTCTGGTCGTGGATAAACTTATA
>OLWA01000390.1_pt1 | contig 56042 bp, 75 predicted proteins | sample 1673251 | NCBI WGS metagenome assembly OLWA01 (sample SAMEA3178937, study PRJEB25190) | human gut metagenome | biome: human gut; feature: human-associated habitat; material: faeces | place: Austria | collected 2013 | reverse complement strand
ACGACTCATAAATCTACCCTTAATCGTGTATTGGATGATAGTTGCGGATTTTAGGATATACTTCCGATAAGGGCAAGACCTATGATTTCAATACGGCAGACAAGCTCAACGCCTTGCTTATAAAAGCCTTGGTTTCCACTGGTGAACTGAATGAGGTGGAAACCTACGATGTTGATTTCGACCATCAGTTCCTTGAAACAGAGAAGTATGATGCAAAACCGACATACAAGAAGTTCCTCGGCTACAGACCTGGCGTATATGTCATCGGTGACATGATTGTCTATGTCGAGAACAGCGATGGCAACACAAATGTGCGCTTTTATCAGGCTGAGACCCACAAGAGATTCTTTGCCCTACTGGAAGCCAACAGCATCCGTGTGAATCGCTTCAGAGCCGACTGTGGTTCGTGCTCGAAGGAAATTGTCAGTGAGATAGAGAAGCATTGCACGCACTTCTACATCCGCGCCAACAGATGCAGTTCGCTCTACGATGACTTGTTTTCACTGAGGGGATGGAAGACGGAGGAAATCAACGGCATCCAGTTTGAACTCAATTCCATTCTTGTTGAGAAATGGGAAGGCAAGTGCTATCGTCTTGTCATTCAGAGACAAAAGCGCATGGATGGAGAGCTTGACTTGTGGGAAGGTGAATACACCTACAGATCCATTCTTACCAACGATTATGACTCATCAACAAGAGACATCGTCGAATTTTACAACAAGCGTGGGGGCAAAGAGCGTATATTCGATGATATGAACAACGGATTCGGCTGGAACAGGCTCCCCAAGTCGTTCATGTCAGAGAACACTGTATTCCTTCTGCTTACGGCATTGATACACAATTTCTATAAGACCATCATTAGCAAGCTTGACACCAAGGCTTTCGGGCTCAAGGAAACGAGTCGCATAAAGGCTTTTGTCTTCAGCTTCATCTCCGTACCTGCCAAGTGGATCATGACAGCAAGGCAATACGTGCTGAATATCTATACTGAAAACCGGGCTTATGCAAGACCTTTCAAAACTGGATTCGGATAAAGTCCGTTCCTTATGGTTTTAATCTGCGTATTGCCTCAAGTCGCATTGTGGGGTAAGGGGATTTAATGCGTCTTTGTGGCGATTTTTGCTGCGTTGCACCCTCTTTTGCCACAGTGTCGCTACCTTTTTGACCTCTGTGTCATCTTATGAGGGCGGTTGCGGATTTGAGGTTGAACTTTTGTGCAATGTTGAAGATTAGTAATTCTATTCAACATTTGTGCTAAAAGTCGGCTCCATCGCCAATTTGCCAGCCGTTATGCGGCAGCTTAAAAAAAGACGACACCAAACCAAAAAAATCATCTTGACAACCACCCGACTTTGAACTACGAAGGATGAAATTTTTCAGGGACAACTTCCAGCATTTCCAAAAAACAGTTTAACCATTGACTTGGAGACAAACAAACAATTTGAGCATTAAGGTTTAAACCGAATTTTTCCGAAATTGACCTGACCTGACTTTTCCTGAAAATCGACTTTAAAGCTGTTTTTACAGATAAATCAGGTTTCTCTAACAGACAGGAAATAAATGCTAAGTATTTGGCTTTAAACTTAAAATCAAAAAATAAGTGTTTTCTTTTAATGTTTAACAGGGCTGATTTGACAGTTGGCGGTGGCAAGAAACTTTCAGGACCTACCTCATAGACAAGTTTCAAATCAAAAAAAGTATGATAGAAAACGGTATATGGATTGTAAAGCTTCCTCGAAAATAACTTTTGTGTAGGTTCTAATTGAAGGACAATGGAACCTCCCAGAAAATTTCCAAGACTCTCAAACATCAGGATTTTGAAAATATCGGAAGTAATGCCATAAGGAATATTTGACACCACTTTGAAAGGAAATTTCGGAACTGCAAAATTCCTAAAATCACAACCGACAACTTGAACATTTCGGGCATCAGAAAATAATTTTCGTAAATGTTCAACCAAAGCTGTGTCGTTTTCAATAGCAACAACATTGTTGGCGATTTTTAATAAATGAACAGTAAGAAACCCCTTGCCTGCCCCAATATCTAAAACCGTATCCTGATTACTTATATTTGCTTGTCTTATTGCATCTTTTATTAGCACTTTATCAATAGTAAAGTGCTGACCCGTAAAACGAACGGGCAATTTCTTTTTTGTCATCCTTAATTCCGCAACACTTTGATTTAACTTTATTTATAAGTACCGGAGCAAGTTCTGCTACAAGTACCATGACATGTGTTGAAGCAACTGTTCATACAACGGTTGTTACATCCTGCGCATGACATTGCATTTGCAGTTTCTGACAAGATAGGACTTGACAGGAGAGCTGCACCAGCCAAAATAGGCAGAGCACCTTTAGCGGCTCTCTTAAAGAACTCACGACGAGACTGAAGTTCTTCATTCTTACCATTTTTCTTCATAAAATAAAAAATTTAAATTAAACAATATGCCTTTCGGCATTATTTGACAATCTCAATAAAATCAGTAGGAATATACGCAGTAGCGACAAGGCACAATCCCGAGATCTCAACAACAATTCTTTGTTGTCCTGCTATTCTGGCAACTTTTCCAACCACTCCCTTGAAGTCACCAGCTATTACTCGTACTTTATCTCCACTTTTATAGTGACACTGTTCCGCTGTAACAATGCGTACATGCTCACTATCAGTACTTGTTGCTTTGATAAAATTTATCATTGCATTGTATGGTATAATAAGCGGAGGATTTTTACCGTTTGCCTCTGGAGGAAGCGTCTTATCCAAATAATATTTTATAAAAGAGATTGGGGCATCAACTGTCTTTTTCACAAAACTGTCTGATTGTTCCCTTGTGGCGTATATAAAAAGAAAGTTGGGAAGAAGAGGCTGTTGTATTCGCTTCTTCTTCCCAGCAATCACTTTTAGTACATAGTGCATCGGCACGTATGTCTTAATATCATTCTTCTTTGCTTTCTCTACGGCTGCATTTACCCTGTTATAAGTAGCACGAAGAACAAACCAGTTGTAACCTTCCTGCTGGACATATTCCGAGGACACCCCTGTTTGTGAGCTTTGGGCTTCGGGGGAGACATTGGAGGCAAATCCAATGTGAGGAGGTGAATCGCAACCTCGTTTGGTATGCGCATTAAGCAATGCGTTCATATCGGCTTATATGTCGTTGCTCGTTAATAGCAATATAGACATAAAAAGAGCGTGGAAACGTCTGTTGTCTATTCCACAGTCTGAGGCTCTAGCAATTGCCTATCATAGTTGAACAGACAACGTCAGAGCCCACGCCGATATGAATAATCATTTCCATTAGGAGACCATAATAAACAATTGTTGTGCCCGAAAAGGTACAATCCGTGCTTACAGGTCTCCGCAGGAGCGATATTATCACACCCGGGACATCTACCGTTGGCTTTGCTCAAGACTATGATAACTGTTAATTTGCTAGATTACAGACTGTCTTAAACAGAGCGTTAGTAAACGCCTTCATTATGTCTGGACTATCTTTCCCACCCAATGCCCGCTTTGTACCGCTTTGTCATTATGACTCCGCCATACTCAGCACGGCGTAGGCTGCCTTGTATGCCATCACGAAAGAACACGTCTAACCTCAATGGCTATAAACATGGCGATAATAGTCCGCTGCAAAAGTACAAAGAAAATCTCAATACAACCTCATTTTGTTATGGAAAAGTATGTATAAACCTTAAATTTAACCATAATTAACTAAATTCTTGCTCAAATCTCGTATATTTTGTGTAAGGAAATGGCCTCTTATTGGCGTAAAAAGCAAAAGACAGATGCGAATGTCACATCTGTCATTATTGTTGTCGCACATGTCTTTCTTGAAAGAAAGCCTATGGCTGGTTTATTTCAGAATGATTTTCTCCTTTGCTGGATGACATAAGGAGAATGTACTTTTGCCGTCTTTGTTTGTATAGCAGAAGTCGCATGAATTTATAATATCCATGCCAATCACCACATCATAGTCTGAATTGTCGTTAAGCAGAGCCTGAACATTCAACTCTGCTGTTCCTGTTGGAAGGATAACATGAACAAGGTAAGTCCAGGATTCGACATCACCTCCTGCACTCGAAATAAGAGCCTTGTTCTTCGGTTGTAACCCTAAAGCATTTACAACTTCCTGTGAAATCAATGTATTGGTCGCTCCTGTGTCCCACAATACATTTTCAACTTGGCAATGAACAGGAACAGCCACGTTTGCCGACAAATCTACGGCTGGACAGATAATGACGTTTGTAAGAATAGCCTCTGGCTGGGATTCGTATTCTTTTGTATATACAGCCATTCCTACCTCAACTCAATTTTTCCCGTATATGAAGTTTGTTGAGGAACAGGCTCGTCAGTGATAAGGCGAACCAAACGGACATAACCTGTCCGTGCAGCTCTATTTCCGTTAATGACGGGAGCCTGAACTGCGGTTGCAAAATCTATTGTCTTGTTCTTTATAACTTTCATATACCTACAATTTAAAAAATGTCCCGCTGGGTACGCTGTTCTTATGGGAAGCGAGCGGGATTTGTCAATGCAAAGGTAGGCATTCAATTCCAAAAAACCAAACAATTGGAAGAAAAACTAATCTAACTACCCTAAATTTAACATTTTATCAGGAAAACTACTAAACAATGAATACGTCTTTCAAACGCTATTCTATTGCCGCCGAATTATTAACCTCTATTGTCTATCAGCTATATATGTCGACTGAGATACAACTGAGGTACAAGACATCCATTTTCGCCCAATGTTGAAGCCACCAAGAAGGCTCTCTCACCCCCTCCTTTTCTTTTTCGATTGTCTCACTCTTTATGGCTGATGAAGGTGGGACTATTCATCAAAAATGCGCTCTTTGGATAGCAATCAGCCAAAATTGCCCAAAATATTTTCATAAATAATCTTAAAACTGCTTTTTGCCCCTGTCATAGTTTTTTCTCTTTGCCGAATGCCTTGAACCATAGATTTTCCCCTGTTCAAAATTTGTACCGTTTTGAATTTGTTGTTTTCAAGAGAGTACTGTGGCTCAGCGTGTTAGGATATATAAAAAGGCTTCCACATGAATAGTGTATGTAGGCAGTTGTATGAGCAGAACACTGATATAATCATGGTTGATACTGGAAATTCTTATGAGGGTCTTTGTTCCTATGTGGGAGGAAAGTATATATCTTATACGGAAGAGAAGCCTATTACAATGAATCCTTTTAAGATAACCCAAGAAGAAGATAATATAGAGAAAAGGGAGTTCCTGAAGAATCTAATTATATTAATATGGAAAGGTTCTGATGGCACTGTATCAAAAGCTGAATCCAAAATAATAAGAATGGTAATATCCCAATATTATGCTTCATATTTTGGTGGAAATAAATCTGTATCGGAAAAGTTAAGGGATTATAGAAAATCACTTAGAGAAACGGTTACTGATTATGATGAAGAGTTGTCGGAGGAAGAAATAGAAAAACTGGTAGAGGAAGAAAGAGAAAATATAACGGCAACGCATGAGGTTGTTGAAGAATTGAATTTCAATTCATTTTATGAATTTGCCATGAAGAGAATCCCTTGTATAGTCAAAGAGAAAAAGGTTAAATTTGATATTGAGGATTTCTCTTTTGTAATGGATGATTTCTATAAAGGTGGTGTATTTGAAAGAACGCTCAATGATGATATGGATAAATCTCTTTTCGATGAGAAATTCATAGTCTTTGAAATTGATGCGATTAAAGAAAATCCCATTCTTTTCCCTATTGTTACTCTTATCATAATGGACTTGTTCATTCAGAAAATGCGATTGAAAAAGAATAGAAAGGCTCTTATTATAGAAGAGGCATGGAAAGCCATTGCTTCTGATTTGATGGCTGATTATATAAAATATTTATACAAGACCGTTAGAAAATTTTGGGGTATAGTTGGGGTTGTAACACAAGAAATAGACGATATAATCTCTTCACCCATTGTTAAAGATGCAATTATAAACAATTCCCAAATAACAATACTCTTGGATCAAAGTAAGTTCAAGGAAAGATATTCAAGAATAGCTGAATTGCTTGGTTTAAGTGAAGTGGAATGTAACAAAATATGGACTATAAACTCTCTTGACAATAGGGAAAACAGGTCATATTTTAAAGAGGTTTATATAAGAAGAGGTAGCATAGGTGATGTGTACGGAGTTGAAGAACCGCCAGAGTGCTATATGGCTTATACTACCGAGCGAGCCGAAAAAGACGGATTAAAGCATTATATAAAGAAGTATGGTAATATACAGGATGCAATAGAAAATTTTTGCCGGGATTGGAAAGAGTCTGGGTGTCAGTTTGCTATTGATTTTGTGAAACAAAAAAAATTGGTAAAATGAGAAAGTTTTTTTTATTGGTGTTTTTTGTTCCTGTTGTGGCGGTAGGACAGGTTGCCAAAGTTGATATGACGACAGTCAAACAAGTTTTGACTAACACTGGTTCTGCGGTAGGTAATGAGGAACTATTATCAGGTGTAATTAGTAAACACGTTGATTCTCAGGAAAAGGCGAGCATAGCCATGACTGCTATAATGACTTCCAAATCGCTATATATGCTCTCTTTAAAAAATAAGGATATGTTTAAAATGGATAGCAAGAACGTAACGGAGGTAATTAGACTTTGTAAGGGCATAGCGGTAGAATTGACTAATGTAACCAAAGAGGTTGCCAAAAATCCTAAAGCTACTATTGCTTCTTATAACACATTGCAAAGTTTGACAATGGAAACCGTTCAGTCTTTGCAGTATATATATAGCTTGGTATCTGGCAGTACGCTTCGTATTTCCATTCCGGGACTTCCTGCTATATCCACTTCTAATAATGATGGATTGAACTTGTTAGACCCTGCTACAAGAATCGATGTGATGAATAGAAGCATAGTTAATCTTAGGAGAATATATAATACTCTGATGCAGATAAAGGTACAATTACAATATTCTACCAATTGGGCAAGAATAATGCAAGAAGCACTTCCTTTTGAAACTTTTTATGTTTCTGCTGGAGCAGATATAGTAAAGGATATTGTCGGACAATTCAAGTAATGATTTATGAAATATATAATCTTATTTTCCCTGCTGTTGTTCCCTTTTAGTTTGAAAGCACAGCTCCCAAGAGATATACCAGCGATAGAAACAATTATATCAGGTCATAAATCTATTTGGAATAGGCTAAATGACAGAAAAAACAATGAGGGAGTTAATTATACTCTTTCGACAAGAGTAAAGGATATAGCAGTTCAATATCATCAGGTTAGGGAAGATTTGAGCAAGAGGATTGAATACTCATATAATATGCTTGTCTTTACTAAAGATGTAGTGGAAATATCCAAGCTCTTAGTTGATAATACAAAACTTATTGGCGAATATGCCTCTTTTGTTGCCTCTAATCTGAACAAAATGCCTGACCTATATAATTTTTTTATGAAATACTATGGAGGAATAGAATTGGAAATAAAAAACCTGAAAAATATTGTAACGGCTTCTGTCCTCATACGGAGTAATTATGAAGAACGGTTCTCTGCTATTAGGAACATAAAGAACTCGTTGTTAAATCTGAAATGGATGGTGGAAAGAGTATTGTGGTTGTCAAAAGGAGTGGTACAGTTGGATTACTCCAATACAAACTGGTTGGATTTATTGAAAGATAAGGGTATCCAAAATTTCAGTAAAAAATTGGCTACCGAAGTGATTAACGAATATTCAAAATAAACTATGAGAAAGTTATTTTTATTGAGTTTTGTTTTTTTTCCTGTATGGATGTTTGCACAGGGGAGCTATTATGACGAATCCAAACATTATCAGTTTAGATCTATGGAAAATGGACCTTGGCAGTTCAAGCCGGATTTTTACTATTACTCTTGGATAAAGAAAAAAATTTGGTTTGTTGAAATAAAGTTGCCTGGTTTGGGAATACATGATAGAGGTCCGGCTGGAATTGGTGGGGGCGATAAGTATGTTTCCCGGTATTCTCCCAATTTGCCGTTAAGAACAGCTACCATAGGAATTGCTGAATTGGAAGATCCGGAATATAGGAAACAGTCAGAATCTTATGATAGTGTAAAAAACATGGAAGCCCTTTTAGTGGCAGATAGGCAGTTGGATGCGGTATATGGTACAGTGGGCGATAAGCTGAATACATTAAAGGGAGCTTTCGTTGATAATATGGTTACTTATACTGCCAATGATGGCGATGCGGACAAGGCACTTGTTTTATGGAATCAATATTATGCCGTTATAGAATCTGTCAATCTTATAAAAGACGCTTATCTTGATAATTCAAAAAGGTTAAAAGCTTATCAAGAGGAAGTGGAAAAGATGGAAGAACTTGTGGCAGGATCGGCTTCGCTGATAAAACTACAATATAATAAAAAGGAAAATGGCGCATCGTTGAGTATTAATACGGTTGAGGATGCAAAGAAGTATTTTGGAAATTTAAAGAATATGTAATATGGGATTTGAATGTGTAGATAATAACCTTTTAGGATTAATTAATGAGCTTCACGCATTTTTTGTGAAGTATTATTCTGCATTTATATCGGCAGGAAAGGCTTTAGGGGCTTTAATGGTGGTATTCGTTGTTGCTGGTGAGGCATATAAGGTAATGGTTAAACATCAGGCTTTTGATGTGCTTGCCATTCTTAGACCAATAGCCTTTGCTCTTGTTCTATCAAATTGGGTAGCATTTGTTACCGCAGTGGGAGCTATACCCCGGTTGATGGAGAACTACTCTAAGAGTATCTTTGAAAAAGAACACATGAGTATTATCCACGATAGGGAAACAAGAACAAAAGTTGCAGAGGAAGTTTTGGAGAAAACTAAGGAAGCTGAAGCTGCTGCAAAGGTTGCGGAGCAGCAAATAACAGATGGAAGTACTTTTGATAAAATTACCTCTATGGGATTGGATATGCTGGAAACAATCAAGGAACAAATAGCTTCTTTTGGAACTGTTTTTCAGGCTAAAGCTAACCAATGGTTAGAGGGATGGGTTATGAAAATAGGCGAATTGATTTGGCAAATATGCGTTTATCTGTTGTTTTTCATAAAAGAAACATTTGCAGGAATTCTTATTGTAACTGGTCCGATAACTTTTGGATTATCCGTATTGCCGGCATGGAAAGATGCGTGGATTCAATGGGTGGCGAGATATGTAAGTGTTTTGCTATATGGATTTATCGGTTTTTTTGTATTAGCTGCTGCTTTACAGTTGGTGAAGTATGGTGTGCGTATGGATATTAAAATACTGGAAACGGCAACAAGTTCTTCAGAAGCATTTTGGGCTTATTCAAGTTCATCTGTTGTAACGGCTTTATATCATTTCGTTTGTCTGATGGTAGGGGGAATTGCCTTGAAATTTGTGCCGGAACTTGCGACATGGATTATACCCTCTACTGCTGGTCATGCAGCCAAGGAATTTGTATCAGGAATGGAAAGTAAGATTACCAGTGCAGCCACTAAATCAGTTGGTTTAGCCACAAAATAAAAGTTAATTATGATAATAGAAAAGTTAGAAACCAAGATAAAACTTGCAGGATTTATAAGCTTCATTTCTATTCTTGCAAGTTGCATTATAGCCATATCATCTTTTTTTATGGCAACGATAATGGTCAGAGAAGAGAGAAAGAAAATATATGTTCTTGATGGTGATGTTCCTTTGTCTGCGACACATACACCTCAAGAAATAAATATAGAGATAGAAGCTAAAGCTCATATCCAATCTTTTCATAGCTATTTCTTTACGTTACCACCTGATGATGAGTATATAAATTATACGCTTGAAAAAGCGATGTATCTCATTGATGAATCTGGTCTAAAACAAAAGAACGCTTTACAGGAAAAAGGATTTTATGCTGGTATCATGGCTCAATCGGCAGCGTTTTCTATTATGTGCGACAGCATTAAATTTGATAAGGAATCTATGTGGTTTAGGTACTATGGAACACAGAGAATAGAAAGAAAGAGTTCAATTCTAAGGAGGCAGATAATTACAGAGGGATATTTGCGTGATATACAGCGGAGCAATAATAATCCTCATGGTTTATTGATTACTGATTATAAAACGATAATGAATAAGGATTTAGAGTATATACCTAAAAACAGTTTGTAGTATGAGTTTTTGGAAGAAGTTTAAGAATAAGGAAGACTTGTTGAGCCGGGAACAGGGAGAGTACTTCTTTAAAGCTGGTGAGGAAATTGTTTCTCGTTTAAAAATAGACGAGAAGATTAGAAAAGCGAATAAATATGGAAATGAAAAACCGCAAATGGCTTTTTTGTTGATATTTCTATTTATAGCATTGATGTTTCTTATTGGCGGTTTATATACTGGTGGTGATTATATGCCGCAGATGAATAATGTAGCAGCACCGCCACAACAGACAACAGACAAGTTTCAAATGAAAATGGAGGCTTTGAAAAATGAATTTTTTGCAATTTCTGATACTCTTACAAAGGTGATGGAAAAAGAAACTCTGACAGCTGAAGATTCTGTTTTCATAATGGAAAAATATCAGAGACTGGAAGAAATAGACAAAATAATTAATACAAAATTCAACAATGAAAATTAATTTCAAACAACCTAAATACATGATACCTGCAATAGCTTTTTTCCCTGTTGTCTTTATTGGGTATCAAGTTATATCCATATTTGATTTTGAAGTGGAGAAAGAGGACAAGCCTGTACAAACAGATGGAATTAATATAGAAATGCCAAAGGTTAATATCGATAAGGAGTTGAAATCAAAATATCAAAACATGATGGATGATATGGGAAAAGTCAAAGATCATGTGGCTGTTCAGAATTTGGATGAAGAAACAACAAACCCTTCTGATGCTACTTCTTCTGTATATACAGAGGAAGATCTGCAAATGTTGGATAGCTTGGAAAGAGTTAAACAGCAGAATTTGGAAGAGATAAAAAGGATGAACGAAGAACTTTCAAAGAGAGGGGAGGATAAAGCGGACATTGAATCTTCACAGAAAAATGCTGTAAAATCTGAAACAGAGGCATTGGCTGAACAGTTGGAAATGCTACAAAAAGTAGCTTCAGGGGAATATAAATCACCAGAGCAAATTAAAAAGGAAGAAGAAGAAAAAAAACAAAGAGAAGCGCTATTGAGAAAGAAGGAGGAAGAGGCTTTAAAAAATGCTCCTAAGGAAGTTGTAAAAGCTTCTTCTGACAATGAATCCTATTTCAATACAGTAGGGAAAAAAGAAGATGATACGCATCTGATAAAAGCGATGGTTGATGAAACATTGAAGTTATATGATGGAAGCAGATTGCGATTAAGGTTGCTCGATGATATAATTCTTGATGGAAACGTGATAAAAAGCGGAAGCTATTTATATGCCACTGTAACAGGTTTTGGAGCGCAGAGAATTAGATGTAAGGTCAATTCTATCTTTGTAAATGATATACATATAAAAGTTTCTCTTAATGTTTTTGATGTAGATGCAATCGAGGGCATTTATGTACCACAATCTAAGTTTAGGGATTTGGCTAAAGAAGCTGCTGCTTCTGCAATGGGACAGTCTGTAAGTTTTAATCAAACTACTGGAGAACAAAATTTGGAAAGTTTGGCATTTCAGACATTACAGAGTGTGTATCAATCAGCAACTTCGGCTGTAGCTAATAACATAAAGAAAAATAAAGCAAAAGTGAAATATAGTACAATAGTGTATTTAATCAATGATAAAAACAACTAATATGAAAAAGGTCTTATTTCTTTTAGTAAGTGTCTTGTTTGTTTTGGGCGGATATGCTCAAAATTTGCCAATAGATGATATGAGATTGGCAGGAGAAAATCACGAATCTTTAAAGGTTATATATATAAATAAGGATGTTTCAACTCATTTTGTATTAATGGAGGACATCGAATATGTGGATATATCGGTCGGAAATATAGTCGGAAATCAGCCGAACAATAATACGCTTCGTGTGAAGCCATTGGAAGAGGGGGCTAATGGTGTTGTTACGATTGTAACAGAGAGGCACATGGTTCAGTACTATTTGGTATATACGGCAGAAACAAGTAAGGTCTTTACAAGAATCAATGTTCCTTATTCTGACCTTCGTAGTTATATGAATCCTGAAACAAATCTTACTCGTTCACAAATGTATGATTATGCTTATAGAATGTTTATATCTGATGATAATTTCTATGATGTTTCTACAAAGCAGCATGGGCTTCAAGTTAAGTTGAATAATATCTATACAATGGATAAATATTTCTTCATAGATGTTTCGTTATTCAACAAAACTAATATTCGTTATGATATAGATTTAATTAGATTCAAGATTGAGGACAAGAAACAAACCAAATCAACTAACTATCAGGAGATAGAAATCTTTCCAATAATGCAGGTAGAGAAAGATAACGTTTTCAGAAAAAAATATAGAAATATATTTGTTTTTGAAAAATTCACTTTTCCTGATCAAAAGGTTTTTACCATTGAATTTTCCGAGAAACAGATTTCTGGTCGTACTGTCAAACTTATGATAGATTATGAGGATGTTTTAAATGCAGATACGTTTGTTGAATGAAAATAAAAGTCACATGAAAAGAATTTTATTGATTTTAAGTTTGTCGTTAGCGGTTCTTCCATCAGTAGCCGGGAATGGCGATAAGTTCTTTAATTTGTCTGCTGGGTGGCAGTGGAAGAATACAGTTAATGCAATCATAGGTTTTGAAGCAGAGACAAAATATCATAATGCGTGGGAAATGTATGTTGATTTATCCACAGCTTACGAAAAATGCCCACAACACGGAACTGTGGATAGTAAATCATTTTGGGCATACAAAACTTTTGGAATTGGTGGAGCGTATAAACCTTTAATATATAGGGGTAAAAATTCAACACTAAGATGGAGATTGGGAGCTGATTTAGGTGCTAATAGAAGAGGTTTCCAAGCAAGTTTGGATTTAGGATTTGAATATGCTTATTCTTTACGGTCAGGAATCCAACTGTTTGTCATGCAAAAAAATGATTTTGTCTTTTGGACGAGAGATCATTTTAGGAATGGGGTATTAATAGGAGTGAAATTTCCATTAAATTAGAAAGAAATGAGAAAGGTTTTATTAGGAATGTGTTTCCTGTTATTGGCTTCTTGTGAAAAACATATAGAGGTAGAAGATATATATACAAAATATAAAATTGGCAATATACTGTGTTCAGATGGTTCTATTACCCATCCAAGTATCATAGAGAATAAAACCCCCATTGCGGTTATATTCTATTGTGGAAACAGTAGGGAAGAAGAAACAGAAAACGTAGCCTACGCTATTGGTCTGTCTGATTTGGGTGAGGCTTGTTTGACAGAAAAACTGGAGAATATATCAGAGGTCAGCGAGGATATATATGCTTTCGATGGATTTAAGAATACTTCTTCTTTTAAGTTGGATGCGGAAAAAGATACAATTAGACAGCCTGCAATAGATTTGGTTTGGGAGTATGAAGCTGGAGGTTTAAGAGGGTGGTATATCGGTTCTGTTGCCCAACATGAAGCGTTATATGAAAATTTAGATATAGTCAATGAGACTTTTTCCAAGATAGGGGTAAGTACATTGTCTGGTTTGTATTGGACTTCTACCGAAGATGTGGATTCACCCAATTATCATGCGTTGGTTTTCTCTTACTCTGACGGAGAATCCATAGCTTCAAGAAAAGATAAAAACAATAATGTACGACCATTTATAACATTAAAATAGTATGAAGAAAATAATCATGTGTCTTAGTATTGTTGCTTTGGCTTCTTGTAAAAGCAACAATATCATAACTTCAAGTAATTATTCGGTGAGTGAAAAAGAAAACGTATTGCGTGAGAATAATTCATGTTTTTCTACGGTCTCTATTATTGGAGGTGCTTCTTTGGCTGCCGAAAGAGAAAAAGAGGCTATGCTTAAAAAGAAAATGGAAAAAAGGGAAAAAGCATTGAACAATATAGATGGAATTGATGTAACGAGAATCAAAGATGCAGATGGTAATGTTTTGTTTAAGGCTGTTGTACAAAATGAACTTCTGTTCGCTTTTGACAGTTTTGAATTATCAGAGGATGCCAAAGGAATTTTGGATAAACTGATTCCTGTAATAGAAGATGTTCCAGATACAAAACTTAAAATTATAGGGCATACAGACAATATAGGTGGCAAAAGTTATAATGATAATCTTTCACTTAATAGGGCTAAATCGGTTGCTTCCTATCTATCTGCCGGAGGAATTGATAGAAACAGCATCATAGAACAAGGGAAAGGATTCAGTCAGCCTGTTGCTGATAATACGACAGAACAAGGACGTGCGAAAAATAGAAGAGTGGAGATTTTTATTAATAATGAAATAAAACAATGACTGGTGTCTTTTCATCGTTCCAGGATTGTGCAGCTCTGGAGTGAATGGTGTCTTTATGATGTTCTTCAGGACTTGATGAACCGGGAACTGGAAGATGAAAAGGTGTCTGTAACGATAGGGAAAAGAACTGTGTTCAGTACTGGTTGTTTTCCCTATTGTTGTAATATATTTGGTATAATATGGAAGAAAGTAAAGAACTTCAAAAGATGTACACTCTTTTTAGGGGGTGTATTTACGTTTCAATTATATTGGAGATAATAGTGTTTGTTCCTTTCCCTTTTTTAAAAGGAGTGCAATTCATCATAGACCCCATGTCAAGATGGTTGATATATGATAACTTGATATATAGCAAATTGGCGACAGTCTTACTTGTTCTAATAACTTGTATTGGTACTCGTGCGCAGAAAGCGATTGAATTTGATGCAAGGAGAATGGTTGTTTACCCGATGATTGGGGGAATTGTAATAACTGTGCTAAGTGTATTTTCTTATAATCATATATTGAATTTTATGGTTTGGAAAATTCCCCTTAATTTGGTCTTTTATATGTTGTTTTCATTTATAGGAGTTATTCTTATAAATGTCTCTTTAGATAATTTGTCTAAAATAATCAAACATAATTTGGGGAGGGATAAATTCAATTATGAGAATGAGAGTTTTAAACAAGTTGATAAAAAGGTGGAGAATCAATATTCTGTTAATATTCCAACTAAATATTATCATAAAGGAAAGTTGAGGGATGGATGGGTGAATTTTACAAATCCTTTTCGTGGAACGTGGGTTATTGGTACTCCGGGGTCTGGTAAAACTTTTAGTATTATAGAGCCATTTATTAGGCAGCATACATCAAAGGGTTTTGCTATGGTTGTATATGATTATAAATTTCCTACTTTGGCAAGAATGTTGTTTTATCATTACAATTATAATAAACAGGCAGGGAGAACTCCTAAAAATTGTAAGTTTCATATTATCAATTTTACTGATGTGGAATATTCGAGAAGAGTAAATCCAATACAAAAAAAATATATTGCGACGATGGGGGCTGCGTCTGAAACTGCTGCTACATTGATAGAATCATTACAAAAAGGTAAAAGTGAATCTGGCGGTGGAGGCTCTGATGACTTTTTCAAGACTGCTGCCGAAAACTTTTTAGCTGCTATTATCTATTTTTTTGTTCGTTATCAAGATGGTAAGTATTCGGATATGCCTCATGTCTTGGCTTTTTTGAATCATGAATACACTACCATATTTGAGGTCTTAATGACAGATGAAGAGATCTATCCTTTATTAGCTCCCTTTAAAACTGCATTAAAGAATAAGGCAATGGATCAGTTGGAAGGTATGGCAGGAACATTAAGAGTATATGCTTCGAGATTGGCAACGAAAGAGGCTTATTGGGTGTTCTCTGGTGATGATTTCGACCTGAAAGTATCTGACCCTCAAAATCCGTCTTATTTGCTTATAGCGAATGATCCGGAAATGGAGAGTATAACAGGTTCTTTAAATGCACTTATATTGAATAGGCTGATAACAAGGGTAAACTCCGGAGAGGGTAAAAATATTCCTGTAAACATTGTTGTGGACGAGTTACCGACTTTGTATTTCCATAAGATAGACCGATTAATCGGTACAGCACGAAGTAATAAGGTTGCTGTTACTTTGGGATTTCAGGAACTTGCGCAACTCGAAGCAGATTATGGCAAAGTAGGGATGCAGAAAATACTTACAGTTTGTGCTAATGTAGCTTGTGCGTCAGCCAGAGGTAAGGAAACTCTTGAATGGTTGTCTAATGATATATTTGGAAAAGTAAAGCAGATTAAGGAGGGAGTAAGTATCAATAAGGGTTCAACAACAATATCTTACAATGAACAGATGGATAATCTTATTCCTGCTTCAAAGATAGCTGATATGCCAGCAGGATTTTTATGCGGACAGACTGCGAGGGATTTTGTGGCAACTAAAACAGGCTCGAATGGGAAACTTGATATAAGTAAGTCGGAAGAATTTCAGACGACAAAGTTCTTTGCCAAAACTAATTTTGATATGGAATCTATTAAAAAAGAACAAAAAGCTTATGTAGAATTGCCGAAATTCTATAATTTTGGAGATGAAAAAGATAAAATCTTGACAGAAAATTTTAGAAGAATCAATGAAGAGGTTAAGCAAATGTGCGAAACAATCTTAGGAAAACAATTATAAATAATGGAAAACGAAGACAGATTGATAGAATTTGGGCGTAGAATTAAAGAAGTGAGAACCTATATGAAACTCACGCAAAAAGATGTAGCTGAAAAGTTAGGAATAACTCAAATTACTGTTAGTCGGATGGAACAAGGTAGGGATGTGAGCGGTAGAAAGCTAATGCAGTTCCTTGATTTTTATTCTCATTATATATCAATAGATAATTTGTTTGGAGAGAAATTCGATTTGATAGAGGAAGAAAATATCTCCCTGCTTTTTGACAAGACTTCGATAGATGTAATTATGAAATCCAAATTAAATAATTCCATCAAAAAGATGGAAGAGGCAAAAAAGCATATCGAAGCGATTTTGGATTACATGAAATAAAAACAATGACTGGTGTCTTTTCATCGTTCCAGGATTGTGCAGCTCTGGAGTGAATGGTGTCTTTATGATGTTCTTCAGGACTTGATGAACCGGGAACTGGAAGATGAAAAGGTGTCTGTAACGATAGGGAAAAGAACTGTGTTCAGTACTGGTTGTTTTCCCTATTGTTTTTTTTTGCAGGATGTTAAGAATATATTTATATATTTATTTGTATATATACTTGTATAAATATATATTTGCTATTGAGAACAAGTATATATGGAAGTTTTAAGTGATATTCAAGAGAAATGGTAAAAGAGAATAAATCGGATAACTAATTATTTTCCAAAAAAATCGGGTAACTATGGATATATTATTTTTAATGGTGTTTTTTCTGTTGCTCCTTGGATTTTTATATTTGTTATATAAGGGTATAAAGACTTATATAAAGCTCATAATCGGTTGTTGGTTACTGGGACATAAAATAAAATCAGCTGTTCTATTTGCTGGAGGAATCACAGGGATTATTGTGTCTATATTTCTTATAGAATTTTTAGCTGTGATTTTTATTGCTTGGGTGGTTCTTGGTTTGTGTTGTAATACAAAACCGATTATTTATTATTATCATTATTAAAAAGGGGCAGTCTATAATGCTCCTTTTAGGTAGTTTAGTATTGGAAACGGATCTACGTATTTTCCTTTGAATTTAATAGCAAGATGCAAATGCTCTCCAGTACTTTTTCCTGTATTCCCGGATATTCCCACTCTTTCTCCAGCTTCTATAAAATCCCCTTCTTCCCCAAGGACTGTGTGAAGATGTCCGTATGTTACTTCAAACTCACCATGAGAAATTTTTATATAGTTTCCTAATCCTTTTTTTTCATATCCTATCTTCTTTATTTTTCCCGGCATGATTGAATATACTTCTGAAGAATGTGTTCTAAGATCTATCCCATGATGAATCTTTTTTTTCTTAGAGAAAGGATCTGTTCTTTTCCCAAATTTAGAAGTGATATATATACTATCTAATGGCAAAGAAAGAAGATTTATTTTAGGTTTTGATGCATAAGTGGAATCTTTTTGTGCTGTTTTACAGGAAGTGTTGTTTTCCCTGTTGTTGCTTGGGATTGTAGGGGTGGATTGATTTTCTTTTCTATTAGCTGTATTTGTTGACTGGATTTCGATGTAATTTTTCTTTTTTGACACTGTGTAGAATTGGCAATAGGCACAATTACTTGAAATTAGACAGGTAAAAATAATAATGAGTACAGTTTTCATATACGTATAAAGAATAAAATGCTTATATTTGCTGCAAATATAGTAATAATATTCATTATATGTTATATAAGATGATTTTTAAGGAAGATGAAATTCCTTTTGAAGAACTCTCCGAAATAGGTATAACAAAAGAGAACTTTTTTAACTTACCTATTGATATACTTAATAGGATTCTATTAGGGCGATTATCTCCAGTTATGGAGTTTAAAATATTGGTAGATGGCGAATCTCATATTTTGAAAGGAAAGTTTGCTTTTCATAGAAAAGATGAAAAGGTGCAGCTTAAACTCTTTCCTGTAAATAAAAAATTTCCTTATCAAGACACATTTACAGAAGATGAGATAAGATTATTAAGAGAGGGGAGGATTATTAAATCTATGATAATGGATGGTGGAAAGAAAGTAATGTCTTATATACAACTTGATCCGGAAATTAATACTCTTGTTTCCATTCCTGTAAATCAAATGTTTATACCATCTATATTTTCAGGTAAATCTTTGCCTGTGGACGAAATCGAAATTATAAAGCAGGGAGATATTTTACAACTTAATAAAGGTGATAAATCATTTGTTATCACAATAGACCTTATAAAGCCTTTAAATCTTCTTTTGGTAGAAGAAAGGACAAAAGCAGAGTGGATTAAGGAAAGAGCTATAGAGTGGGATAGAATTAGTCCTAATGTTACTGGATATTGGCTTGTATCTGAAAACGGTTGGCAATATCAAAAATATATGGAAGAACAAACTTACAAAAGAAAAACTTAATTTTATAAGATATGAAAACATACGAAGATTTTGTACAAGAACTTCAAAGGGGTACAATTACTTTGAGCGAATTTGTAAGATATACGGAAGATGAATATGAAGAGTGGCTTTTGAAAGAAAATTTGAAAGATAATAATGAATCTGCTTCCCTGTATCTTGATTTTTTAGAAAAAGAATTTATGCAAAAGCAAAAAGTGAATATGCCTGATGAAGATTAACGAGATTGCTAACAAGGCTTTTACCGAGCTGATGATTCAGAAGATAGAAGCCATATCTGCCGACTGGAAAAAGCCGTGGGTTACAAATAGTTTTTCTGGGATTCCACAAAACATAAATGGAGGAACATATAACGGAATAAATTCTTTGGCTTTATATCTTTTATGCGAGAAAGAAAAATATCCGTTGCCTGTCTTTATGACATGGAAGCAAGCAAATGATTTGGGATTTAGGATAAATAAAGGGGCTAAAGCTTTTCCTGTTGTTTTTTGGAACAAATTGGTGATTCATAAAGAAACGGATAAGAAGATTGATTATAATGATTATATCGCTTTATCAGATGAGGATAAGAAGAATTATAAGGTAATACCTTATATGAAGCCTTTTAACGTGTTTAATGTTGAGCAAACCAACATCAAAGAACAAGCTCCTGAGCTTTACAATAAGTTGATGAATAAATTCTATTTGAATGGCTCGAAGTCGAAAGATGAAAAAGGTCTGTTATCCTATCCAGTTATCGATACAATGATAAAAGATAATCTGTGGTTTGTTCCAATTCTACCCAAAGAGCAGGATAGGGCTTATTATTCTTCATCAGAAGAAAAAATAGTTGTTCCCTTAAAGAGACAGTTTAAGGACGGAGAGAGTTTTTATGCTACATTATTCCATGAGATGGCACATTCCACAGGGCATAAATCACGATTAGACAGATTAAAACCTGCTATTTTCGGAAGTTATGATTATGGGAGGGAAGAACTTGTTGCTGAATTATCGGCAGCTATTGTTTCAAGTTCTTTGGGGATCTCTTCTACAATTCGGGAAGAAAATGCTGCCTATCTCAAATCTTGGCTTCAGACAATAAAAGAAAAGCCCGATTTCTTATTCTCTGTTCTTGGTGATGTAAACAAAGCCTCGCAAATGATATTAGATAAGACATCAAGTATTGAGGCAATGATAGGGAAAGAAAAGGATGTTGTCTCCATCATTGAGGCAAATCTGAAAGAGAATATTGGTGAAGTTGTTATAAAGGTCAATGAGCAAAATGAAAATGATATAAACCTATCTGTGTATGATAACAGTATGATATATCTTGGAGATATTTTCGGAATGAAAACTGGTGAAAAATCATGGAAATTTTCTACTGATACATCTATTGTTATTATGGTTCCTCAAAACAAACTTGATTTCTTCAATAAAAGGTTGCATGGTTCTATCATATCGGATGAGAAATTGGAATTAAGAGAATTGCTTGGGAAGAAAAGGCTGTCTGTACTTGGTACTGTTAAAGTCAAGATAGATAAGATTCAAGTTATGACCGACAAGGATAATAAGCCACTAATAAGATGTAATATTAATGGTAATCCGCAAATGTCAGAAAAGATTCCGACAAAATTGTATGAAGAATATCTTTCAGGAAAAAGAGATTTAAAAAGTATTGCAGCAGAAGTCTTTAAAAATGAAATAGACTTATTGAATAATAGAGATAACCAAATAAAACGATAATATAATGGACGCTAAGATTGACAGAGAAGATGCAAAGAAGTTGATACAGGTAGTTTTGCATAAAGGGGATGTTTCATTCTCTAATTTGAAAGATGTGCTGGATAAAGCAGGAGTTTTAAAGGATGCAGAAATTATTGAAAAATGCGAATTAAAAGCGCAGTATGCGGATAATCATGCAACTACCATGAAAGAGATAGAACAAGCTAAATCTATGAGGGTTGAGTTATCCAACAAGGTTAAAGATGTTCTGGAGGCTAACGGTTATGATATACCTGTATTGTCAGAAGAAGAGAAAAACGAAAGGATTACTTCTGCGCTCCGGGATTTAGGATTTTCTGATGAAGAAGTCGATAAGTTTTTAAAAGATGGAGTTGATATAGCGGAAACAACAGGGAAAGGATTTACATTAAATTTCAAGAATGATGAATCTTTGAAAAAACTGCTGGAGGATAAAGGCATTGATTTTGAAGAACAGGGAGAGAATATAAAAGTCAAAGGAAAACTTTTTATTTCAGAAGGGTTTGAAATTGATAACACAGCCGAGAACAGGCTTAAGCTTGAAGCTGAGAATATAAAATTTTTTCAAAAAGCGGAAGACGAAAGGAAGCTTTTTGTTCCTTTGAGAGCGAAGAAAGTTGCTACACTGTTGGCTCTTGGAATAGTGGCTGGACCAATAGGGGCTTTGGCTATACAGGTTGTTTTGAACCAGACAGGGCTGCTTAATAAGATGATAGACCAACATCAATTATCTTTTAGTCAAAAAGAGGCTTTGAAACAAGGGTTTACCGTAATGGCTATGCAGAGAGAAAATGGAAAGGATGTGAAGCAGTTTATGTATGTGGATAAGGAAACTGGTAAAATAAATAGGGTTAATGTCAATGATATATACATTCCTAAAAAAATAGAGGGAGTTGATTTAACTCCAGCTCAGATGCAATCTCTTAAAAATGGAAAGAATGTAAATATAGAAATAGAGGGTGTTCAAACCTATTGCAGACTTGATTTGAACGAACCGACAGGAGTAAAGATAGCAGGCTTCAAAGAGTTTAAATCAGATAGAACATTTACAGATATTCCGAAGCCTAATAGTCCTGATGAAGATAAACTAAGATACATATCATTGAGAGGAAAGCAGGGTATTGATGATATTTATGGAAGGAATGGAGATAAGTTAGAAAGAGATACATTTTTGGATAAATATAATTTGAAAGAACATTATTATCAAATTGATATGGCGGTAAAGGCTGGGGGAAGTCCTTTGTCTGTTGCGTCTATGGCAATAAAAGAAAAGGTTGCCCAATTAAAAGATTTGGCAGCAACATTATTGTTTGGAATAGAGGAAGAACAATCTAAAGGACAAAAAAGATGAATAATCAGTTATCTTTCAAGGAACTTAAAGACAGGGTAAGCATTATGCAAGTAGCTATGGATTTAGGCTATGTCCTTGATAAATCCAAAGGAAATAGTCAGCCATCCTTTGTCTTGATGTCGGGAGGGAAAGAAGAGACCGATAGGATTTATATAAAAAATCCCAATAATCCATCTATACAGGGGTATTGGAGACGCGGAAGTTATTCTAAAGGTGATGTTATATCATTTGTAAAAGAAAACCTATCTTCTTTCCCTGAAAGCAGAACGGCAAGAAATGAGATCGATGCAATTAATGCAGTCTTAAATCGATATGCAGGACAGCCTTTTAGTATTGATAGATTAATGGCTTCTTCAAGTTATTTTTCAAAAATAATCAATCCTAAGAAATTTGATATAAATAGATACGATAGGGAAAAAAATAATATAGGCTATATGATGTGCTTCTTTAAAAAAAGAGGTATTGATGCAGAAACCGTTAAAAGGTTTTCCAACTTTTTGGAACTGGTTGTAGATAGAGACAGTAAGAATAAATATCGGAATCTTGCTTTTCCCTATTGTGATTCTTCAGGAAATGTTGTAGGTTTTGAACTTCGAGGTTTTTCCGGTTATAGGGGAAAAGCAGAAGGAACGAACAGTACTTCTGCGTTTTGGTGTGCGGATTTCTCGGAGGTAAGACAGCCTAAATATGTTTTCATTTTTGAAGGAGCTTATGACGCAATGGCTTTTCAACAAATACATAATGTAAAAGTTCGATTGGAAGATTGTGCTTTTGTATCGGTTGGGGGGAGTTTTTCAGATGAACAATTTAAGCAGGTCATAAATCAATACCCTAATGCAAAAAAGGTGTTATGCTTTGATAATGATTTAAATGGTCGTATGTATGACATTAGGGCTTATGGTATTATTAATAATTTGGACATGAAGACTTCTATAAATCGTGAAAATGGTGATATTAAAATAGATGTAGGGAATAAGGGAATATTTGAATTACCAGAAGATAAGGTGTCATTAAATGAATTTTTCAAATTGTCTGGTTATCGTCAGCATCCAGATTTGACGATAAGAAAAGCTCCTAATGGCTTAAAAGATTGGAATGAAGTTTTAACCAGAAACTTACCAATAGAGGACTTGCACAGTGCTTATGAAAAAAAAAATAATCTTTCAAGATGAATATAACGATAAAGCCAAATTCCAATTATTGGATTGCTAATAATGTAGGTTCTATTATTCTGTTTATTTTAGCTTTGATATTGCTTGGAAGTGATATTCCTGTAATTAGGTGGATAAGTTTGGTTATTATGGGCTTTACTTACATTAAAGGGTTCTATGATTATTTATATTTAAATTCTTTATCATGGGTTCTTACTGCTGAAACTCTTGAAATCAAATCAGGAATTTTTTCACGTAGCAAAAATTATATAGAGCTTTATAGGATAAATGATTATATTGAAGAACAGACGTTTGTGGAAAGAATCTTTGGAGTAAAGAGAATAATTCTTTTATCTTCGGATAAAACAAATCCCCAATTGACTATAAGAGGAATTGATGATAGCAATAATATATCAGAAATTATAAGAGAAAGAGTTGAGTTTAATAAACAAAAGAAAAACATATATGAAATATCTAATCGTTAGTTTAATGTTTTTTGTAAGCATTGGATCTCATGCGCAATTTATAGATCCGGTTTTATCTGGTACTGTGGCTGCTGGTGATGCAGCTAAGAAAAAAAGTCTTGATGGAATAAAGGATAAGCAAAATAAAATTGCAGCTCTCCAAACTACGATTGCTGCTAATACAGCACAAATAAGAAAGTATGAAAAAGATATGTATAACTATCTGTCAAATGTTAGTGCTGCTATAAAAAATGCTTATGAGATAAAAGAAGCAGCTTCTTTGACTGCCGAGATAGTAAAATGTTGTGGGGCTTGTTTGGAAGCTGCAAAAAAGAATCCGCAAGGAATAGCGGTTGTTGCTTTAGTAAATAAACAGATAGCAAAAGTTAGTGCTGACATGGCTTCTATTTATGCTTACATAACAACTTTAGCCTTGGATAAAAAAACACTTCTTAATGCTGCTGAACGGAACAGAATCACTTGGACGGTTCTTTATGAATTAAGAAAGCTAAAAAGTTCAATACTTTTGCTATGCTTCCAAATCGAAAATTATACTATTGCGGATGTTCCTCAGTTAATGTTTCCAACAGAATATTTCTATATAGTGGATGGAAAGCGTATAGCTCAAGAAATAATAAGGGATTTTTCAAAATAGATTTAGAAATAATGATTAGTGTCTTTTCATCGTTCCGGAATTGTGCAGCTCTGGAGTGAATGGTGTCTTTATGATGTTCTTCAGGACTTGATGAACCGGGAACTGGAAGATGAAAAGGTGTCTGTAACGATAGGGAAAAGAACTATGTTCAGTATTGGTTGTTTTCCCTGTTGTTGTTTTTGGAACTATGCTGGATGGGAATTAATGTTTGAAATCCGTACAGATAACAAATGTTAACCTTGCATTATATAAATAATTATATAGATATTTGTATATATCAATATATATCTATATATTTGTATATTAAAAGATAAAGGTAATGTGTTATTAACCACTGCTTTAGCTGGCAGTATAAAAAAATAAAGACTATGACAGATAAATTAGAAAGAGATAGATATGTGAATCCTTATACCGATTTCGGCTTTAAAATTCTTTTTGGAACTGAAATGAACAAAGAGTTACTTATTAGTTTTGTTAATAGTCTTTTAGGTGGAAAAGAGGTTATAAAGGATTTGGCTTATTTAAATTCTGAACATTTGGGCACTTCTGAAAGTGATAGAAAAGCTGTGTTTGATGTATATTGTGAAAACGAAAAGGGGGAGAAAATATTAATTGAAATGCAGCGAGGTGAACAACAATTTTTTAAGGATAGAAGTTTATATTATTCAACTTTTCCAATTCGAGAGCAGGGGCAGAAAGGTGAATGGAATTATCATTTAAAAGCGGTTTATGTTATTGGCATTTTAAATTTTACTTTTGATGATAGTTGTAATAACTATTATCACCACGAAGTGAAATTAGTGGATATGATAACTAAGGAAGTTTTTTATGATAAACTTACTTTTATTTATCTTGAAATGCCGAAATTCAACAAGAGGGAAAACGAATTAAGGGATATGTTTGACAAATGGCTTTTTGTTTTAAGAAATCTATCCCGTTTAATGAGCCGTCCAGAGGCATTGCAGGAAAGAGTGTTTACTAAACTATTCGAGGCTGCTGAAATAGCAAAATTTACAAAAGAACAATATGAAGCCTATGAGGATAGTTTGAAAGTGTATAGGGATTGGAAAAATACTATTGAAACAGCCGAGTTGAAAGCCGAGAAAAAAGGAAGAATTAAGGGCAAGATGGAAGAGAAAAAAGAAATGGCGCAAAAAATGCTACAAAGGGGATTTTCCTTAGATGATATTGCTGCAATTACAGGGCTATCCAAAGCTGATATAGATAATATTATATAAGGTATTTGATAGATATGTAAGATTGGTGTGTCTTGAATCAGGATAGTGCGACAACTTCGTATTGTTCTGATTTATTTTTATGGTGTCTTTTCATCGTTCCGGAATTGTGCAGCTCTGGAGTGAATGGTGTCTTTATGATGTTCTTCAGGACTTGATGAACCGGGAACTGGAAGATGAAAAGGTGTCTGTAACGATAGGGAAAAGAACTATGTTCAGTATTGGTTGTTTTCCCTGTTGTTGTTTTTGGAACTATGCTGGATGGGAATTAATGTTTGAAATCCGTACAGATAGCAAACATTAACTTTGTATTATGTAAATAATTATATAGATATTTGTTTATATCAATATATATTTATATATTTGCGTAAAGAAAGGAGATAGTAAAATGGAAATCAAATTAACAAAAATACAAATTATTCATTTAGAACATATATGCAAAAAAGGATGGGGTGGTTATAGTGAGCCTAATGCCTTTTTAGATGAAATGGTAGTAAATGGTTTATTGACAAGAAAACCCGGACCATTTGGTGATGTGGTTTATCGTCCAACTAAGAAAGGTAATGAATATATTGATTTAAAAAAATGAATTAATTGGTATGAATTATGAAGCGGTACGACAGTAGAAAAACTTATTTATTAAGGTGGAAAAAGAAATATGAACATCTGATAGAAGGTGGAATTATTACTGAAGACGAAATGTGCAAATACGAAAAATTAAAGAAAGAACTTTCGCTGGTTGAAAAATTATCCGCTTTGCATGATTCTGAAAAACTAACTTCTTCTAATAGAGGTGGTGTGAGGATTGGCAGTGGAAGAAAAAGAAAACCTTATAGTACAAAGGCAATTAGGATTACTTCTATTTTTGAAAAAGAAATTAGAATAGTGGAAGATCTTTTAAAAGGGTTTGTAATAATCACAGATAATGAAGAATATGAATATTCTTTTTCTATGAATGAGGTGAAAGAATTATTATCACGTATAGAAATTGCACTTGATTTTTATAACAAAAATTTAACTGATAAATAAAGGTAAGCAATAAACATGAAACCAACTACTTACATTGATTGGGACGGTTTGAAAGATATTCCGTTCTTCTACTGCGATACAAAGGAAGATGAAGAAAACAAAGACTTCGATATATACTATCAAGGGAGGCTGGTGCTGCATGACTACAACCATTGCGGGCACTACCTCTACACAGCTGCTGTGCTGTTCAGCAGAATCAAGAACAAAACGGCAGACTGGGTGAACCTGCGAAACCTTTGGATTCTGCGTGATTGTGTGCGTGAGAACTACAATCACGGCATAGGGGTGGACGACATTATCTTTGGAGAAAATTTTGATGGCGAGAACCTCGATACACTCGCACCACTTACAAAGAAACGATTTGATTATTTGTGTAAGCGGATTAAGGAACTTGACCCATATGCAACAATCTAAAAAAGGCAGCATCTATGGCAAGAACTATAATAAACAATAAGCAAGTCTTTCAATCTTATGTTCTAACTACTGCTAAATATGATTTTTCGCCATATGAAAAGCGCATAATGTATAGACTAATTGAACTTGCTCAAAAAGAAATTGAAGGGATAAAATTAAAAGATAACCTCCGAAAAATTGCTCCAACAAATTTCGGCAGAGAAATAACCATGCCTGTATCGGACATACTGAAAGACGAACAAGACAAGCACTACACTATTGCCAAAGCTGCATTCAGAAGCCTATCTGAAAAGCATATAGAGTACGAAGATGATGAAGTATGGTCATACACTCCTATCATAACTGCACCTGAAATAAAGAAGAATAGTGGCTCTGTAAAGTTCTATGTTTTCGATAATATTTGGAGGTGCTTGCTTGATTTTACCAAAGGATTTAAGAAGTATGAACTTATTACCGCCATGAAATTTAAAAGTGCTTATGCTATGCGGTTCTATGAACTAATGTCTGGACAAACAAAGCCCTTATTTGTGCTATTAGAAGGACCTGATGGGCTTCGTGAACGATTCTATTTGCAAGGAAAGTATGAAAAAGTAAACGACTTTCGCAGAAAGGTTATCGATGTAGCCAAAAAAGAACTCGACGAATCTTCTCCTTATTCGTTCGTAGCTAAGGAGGAAAAAGCTGGAAAAAAAATTATTGGCTGGACTTTCTTCCCTGTATTTTATGAAAACAGAGAAGACCCTGCGCTGCAGGAACAAGCGCGCATGGCTAAAGTTACAGCACGGCTCCAGCTGGAAAACAACGTATATGACTACCTTAAATTCTCCTTTGACTTCAAGTCTGATGAAATCAACAAAAACAAGAAAACCCTTATCGAGGGACAAAACCGTATTCCCGATTTTATGGGGTTCTTGGGAGAATTGAAGAAAGGCGCACGACTGGCAGAAAACCCCAAAGGATATGTTATCGGCGCTATTAAGAGAAAACTAAAAGAAATCTAACAGAAAGAGGACAACATAACAAATAATTTCTTAAATTTGCCATATCTAAACTTTAAATGTATACTAATATGAAAAAGTTTTTATTATCATTAGCTACTGCTTTTTCTTTTGTGTTATTCTTAGGGTCATGTACCAATGAAGAGGACATAAACAACAACGGTTATTCCGATAAAGAAAAAGCTAAAATCGAAACATTGATGAATTTGTTCGATTCTTATGGTTGGGAACTTGACACGACTGTTAGTATAGAACAGCGTAACAAAGAACTTTTAGAAATGGATTACGAAAAGACTAAAAGTTTCTTGGAGTACATGAGTAATGGTATTGAGTTTGATAATTTTGAACCAACTCAACAAAGTGAAGACAATGCACCAAAAGCCTTAAGCAACACAAGATCTACTATGACCTTTCCGATATATGGTAGTCATAGTAGTGCTGTCGCTTCATCGCAAACCACTATGATTTTATCTTATGACGGTCCAAAACCTTCCAGTGTGACGATACAAAGTACATCAGTATCTTCAAACCCTGCAACAACTTGGACTCCTGATGAATACGGTTCTTTTAACTTTTCAGGGAACAAATGTGATAATATAAAAGCCACAGGAATGATTAAATATGGCAGTATCTATAAACACAAATACGAAATGGTAGGGTGGTGTTCAAAAAATAGTTCAGGTATTGTTGATGACGGAAAAATAACTGGTTTTCATGCAATATAGCCAAATGATAAAATATATTATAAACAAAAAAGCGGAGAATACTACTCTCCGCTTTTTTGTTTATCCATTTCTTGAAAATACTCATAATACCTCTTGTAATTGTCCCTGTCCTTGGCTGCATCCACCCACAGATAACACATCAGACAGGCGAACAATAGGGAGAAAAAAGCACAAAGGATTGAGTACATTGAAACTTTCTTGTCCACATAGCTGCCATTTTTCATTCTGTTTCCCTGCCGTTCAAAGTCCGCCAATACGTTTTTCAGGCGATTTTCGGCACTTTCAAGGCTTCCCCTGTCTATTTCCACCTTCTTGGCTGTTGCGTCCTCTATGCGCTTTGTATAGGCTTCCACGCGCTTCAATTCTTGAAACACCAGCTCTACCGCAAGTTGCGGATTTACTTTGGGCGTGGTGTCCTTTCTCTTTCGGGGGCTGTACTGTCCCTGCTTATAGGTGTAATCCTCCGTCTTTGGGTTTGAGGGTGTTTCCATAATTCCTGCTGATTGAGTTATACTTTAAGTTTTTCTGTGTCTTTTCGATGTGGGCAAGCGTATAGCCTTTCCCTATCTCGCTTGCCTTGTATTCCGTTCCGCTCCGGCTCGTTACATAGTAGCCGTTAAGTTTGCCGGTACTCGCACGGGCTTCCCTTACCCTGAAGCCCAGTTTTTCGAGTTCACGGCTGAATTCGGCAAGGTCAAATCCCTGCATCCTTGCAAGGATACCGTCCATAGCCTGTTTTATCTCTTCCCTGTTGGCTTTGCCTATGTCCTTTGACTGTACCAAATTCCGTTCTCTGGCTATGCTGTTGGCGGCTTCTGTGGCTCTCTTCCCTATCCAATTGTCTTTGTAGAGTTCCCCCGATAACGACACACGGTTTGCCAGTATATGCAGGTGGGCTTGTCTGCTGTTCTTCTCCGTTCCGCTGTGCTTCACGATGATGTACTGGTGATTCATCAAGCCCATGCGCTGCATGAAGTCGTTGCCGAGCTTCGCCCAGTCCGCATCGGTCATGCCTGCACTTTCTTCCACTGAAGGGCTAACCTCAAAACGAAGGCAGTTATTCTTTACGTTCGGAAAATCAACAAAGTAAGGTTTCATCTCCTGCACCATCTCTTCGCCTGTGCAGCCGAAAAGCTCATGGCGGTGTATCTCGGTGGCTGCTGCCTCCCCGTTTATCTCTTTGGCAAGGTCGTACTCCAGTGCTGCCGTGCCATGAGATATGCTCTTTCCTTTTGCTATCATCGTGAAAGTATCTTTTTAAGTTCATTGATTAGTGCCTGGTTCTCCTCGAACACTTCCCTGTACTGGCGCCCACCGAAGTAGTTGTTCAGACACTGGAGTGTCCCTTTCAGTCGGGCTATCTCCCGAAACAGTTCCCTTTCTTCTTCCGTGTACCTCTCTTTGGGGCGTCCGCCCAGTGCGAGCGTACGGCAGTATTCCGATGTGCTGATACCGCATCGGGCTGCCTGTTCCGCAAGTGCCGCCTTTTCAAGTGCCGTGCAGCGGAATGTTATCTTCTCCGTTCGATTTACTTCCATGTCGCAAAGGTAATCTTAAAATCCTTTTGAGCAAAGCGAGAAAGGCAAGAATGTCCGACAAGGACACTTCTTGCTATATATACACATGCCGCATGGGAATACACACAGCACTAACACACTGCATAGCCACACATTTTTTCTTTTTTCCCTGCCATTCCCACAACGGAACACGGAGAGCGGTCAAGGGTTCGAGCGGAAAAAACCGCACAGCGAAGCTGTTCAGGATTTTTTCAGATCCGAACTTGCGAAGCCCTTGACGGCTTCGGAGTGTGGAGTTACCTTTGCAGACTGAAAAGAGAAAAAACACTGTTCGCTTCACTAACGCTGACTGGTCAAAGGATACCCTGTTCAGATATGATTTTTTTAAGAATAGATACACTTACGGTAGAGAAGTCTGACTTATCATAGACATCCACAAGATAAACACGACCTTCACTCTCCGATGCACAAATCGTGTATGTGATAACACGTGCTCCCCCAGACTTACCCTTCCCCTTAGAAACAATGGCAAGTCTTATTTTACGGATACCAGGGCTCAGTTCATCCCCCTGCATGGGGTTCTTTTCCAATGACTCGACAAAATCCTTCATGTCAGCTTTAAAAGACTTATACCTTTTTGCAAGGATTTTCGCTTCCCTCTCAAAATGTGGGGTGGTCTTTACTTCAAAGCTCATCAAGAAATGCGTTTGCGCTCTTGGCTGGCTGTTCACCAGCTTCGATTCGTTTCACTTCATTCAAGCCCTCTCTTATTCGAGTGGCTATTTTTTCTTCTACGGACACTGGCACCAGTTTAAAATCACCGATACGTGAAGTCAGAAAGACGGATTCTCCCTGAATAGCACGAAGAAGGGTCGCTGTCTGATTCGTCCGAAATTTGCTCAATGGAATTACTTGCATATATCTTAAACTTTTTTGATTGTGATACAAATGTAACCATTGTTACCGATATTGCAACCAAATTAATATACTTTAACACGCAGGAAAAAGCTTCAATAACCGCCCCACCCACCCCCCCTTACGAGGGGGGCTTTGTCTTTGTTTTCCCTATTGTTTTTCGTCCGTTTTTTCCGAAAGTTGGGAAGCAATCTCAACCTTATGAGCTTGTTTCTATCTTAACATCGACTATCTATGTCCTATCCTCGCGCGCGCGCATTATGCGAGAAAAACACCCTCTAAGTACGACATTTTTGATACTTTAATACGACATTTTTGATACTTTTTTGAAGGGGTAAAAACGACATTTTTGATACTTTATACGTCTATCTATTGTATTAGTCGTTTTTAATAATTACCTTTGCCTTAAACTTTTAAATCAGCACTTATGAAACCAACTACTTACATTAATTGGGACGGTTTGAAAGATATTCCGTTCTTCTACTGCGATACAAAGGAAGATGAAGAAAACAAAGACTTCGATATATACTATCAAGGGAGGCTGGTGCTGCATGACTACAACCATTGCGGGCACTACCTCTACACAGCTGCTGTGCTGTTCAGCAGAATCAAGAACAAAACGGCAGACTGGGTGAACCTGCGAAACCTTTGGATTCTGCGTGATTGTGTGCGTGAGAACTACAATCACGGCATAGGGGTGGACGACATTATCTTTGGAGAAAATTTTGATGGCGAGAACCTCAATACACTCACACCGCTTACTAAGAAACGCTTCGATTATTTGTGTAAGCGGATTAAGGAGATCGACCCATACGCAACAATTTAAACGGAAATGGAGATATGAAAACACTAAAAAAATCAACTTGCTACAAATGCCCTTTCTACGCAAGATATGAAGCGGAGAATGACCGTCAAAAGGTAATTGCCATTTGTGAAAAGTCTATGAGGATTTTCCCAAAAATAGATGTATTTGGGCTTGAAGTCATAGTTGATGACGAAATACCAGATTGGTGTGAGTTAGAGGATGATTCAGTAACTCTTCCATATTCTCCAGTTCCACCCAAAAAGAAAACATAAAGTTTAATTGCACTGCTGTTGTGTTTGTTTTCAGTAATCCTATCTATACTTTTGAAATCCGTACAGATAACAAATATTAACTTTACATAATGTAAATGGCTATATAAATATTTGTGTATATCAATATATATTTATATATTTGTATGTCGAAAAACAAAGGTAATGTATTATTAACCACTGCTTTAGCTGGCAGTATAAAAAATAGAAAATTATGAAGATTTTTTTTAAGTATGTTGCGTACATACTGATTTTAGAGGGATTTATTTTTTCTTACGCAATAAGTGATTTTTGCTATTCATGCTATTTTTTAATAATAAGTTGTATATTTGTATTGCTGAAGTACAGGGATTTAAGAGAACTCTGTGATTTCTTAGGATATACTTCTATATTTATGACTTCTTTACGCTTTACTAAAAGAATTATAGCTCTTATTGAGTTTAAGGTAAAATCTTTTTTTAAAGAGGTGGCTATAAAATTAAATTGTTTATTTTGATATGGAACGTAGATTTACATTAAGACTTGGAGAACAAGAGATTTTGATGTTGGAAAAGCTAAAAGAAATCGTAGGAGAAAATACAGATACAGGCGTTATACGATTTATTATAAACCATTATAGTGAATTAAATTCCAGATATTTGTCACTTCGGAAAAAATATTCTTTATTAGAGAATCAATATGATTCAAAAGTAAGGTCTATTGGTAATTTTTTGACAGCTTTAAAAGATTTGGAAAGTGAAGAAATACAAGATGTTTCAAAAAGGCAATAAAATAGTATTGACCGATGGAGATTCTCTTTATAGGAATAAGTATAGAGGGAAAAAGGCTAAAATAGAGGCAATCAACAGGTATGCAGGTATAAGCATACCTGTTGATTGGACTTCCAAACAGGTAAATGATTTTATTGAAAAAAGATATTTTGGGAAAAAAGAATGGGCTGCTTATCTAAAAGTCTTTGAGAGTGTGGCTTCGGAAAAAGAAGAAATCAAATCCGAATATTCTGTTGTTTGGGCTTCTGATAATACTTCAGTAGAAGATGTATTGGATTTAATAAAGAATGGGAATTATGTTAAAAATGAAAGTGGAGAAATAATAATATGAAAGAGTTGATTAAAAATAGAAGAGGATTGCAGAGAACTAATAATATTGTAATTCCCGACAGTAGGACTTGGCTTAATATGTCTAATTATATAACGACTATGAGTAGTGATTACTCTGTACTTCAGCTGAAAATCGTTATTTTGATAATAGAGAAAATGCAAATGTATATAAGTAAGGTGATTAATAATACTCCCCTTGATTTATTTGGAGAAAGAGAATCTGTTTTAATCAATATAGAATATAGGGAACTTGGAATTACCTCTAATAAATATACTATTGCAAGGGAGGTTGCAATGAAAATGATAACTACCCCTGTGTCTTTTGATATAATAAATCCTCTAACAGGTGAAAAGGCTTGGTATTGTACTGGACTAATATCTTCCGTTTTAATCCCAAAGAAAAAAAATTCAAGATCATTCTCTGTTGAAATAAAGAGAGAGATTATGGATGTCCTACTTAATGTGGATAAAGGATTTACGCAATTTATAAAAGAAATAGCTTTTAATGCCTCTTCTAAATATACAATTCGTTTGTATATGCTTATCTCTTCTTGGAAAAATAAAGGTGGTTTCTCTATTGATATGGGAAAATTTCGGAAGTGGTTAAAGTTGGAGAATAAATATAACGACTATAAGGATTTGTACAGGAGAGTTATTCGACCAGTGTATGAAGAACTTTTTGAAAAATCTAATTGTTGGTTTGAAGTAGCAGAAGTATATAGAGATAATGAAAATCAACCTTATAAATTGAATTTTAAGGTTATAAAGCCAGCGTTGAGCCAAAAAGAAAAAGAAGAACTTGAATTAAAACAGAAAAATATCACAGAAATGTGTATGACGCATTTGTGCATGAATACGAAGCAAACTGCTGAATTGAAGCGGTTGGTAGATAATGGAAATATGAATAAGATTATTACTAAGATAGTATTTCTTGGAGAGTATGTAAAAAAGCATTACACTGAAATAAGTGATGTAGGTGAGTATTGCTATACTGCTTTAATGAAAGAGGCTAATACATCTGGTCTTGTTGGAGATTCGATATAACGTATATATAAATTTTTATTTTTTGTGTCTTTTCATCGTTCCGGGATTGCGCAGCTCTGGACTAAATGGTGTCTTTGCAGTGTTCTTCAGGAACTCATGAGCCGGGAACTGGAAGATGAAAAGGTGTCTAATGGCAGCAGGGAAAAGAACTGGTTTAGTACTGGTTGTTTTCCCTGCTGTTGTTTTCTTATCGAGAGCATAAGGTTTGTCTCTTTTGGGAGTAGCTGAAGCTTCGGATACAATGGGCAGGACTACACTGCACTTCGTTTCATTCCGTTCAGCCCATTGCTTCCTCAAAAGACTTCACTTCGTTCATTTTCTTTCTATGTGAGAATTACCCGGCTTTGCCGACCAAATCCCCACGTAGAAAGAAACAGTGCTTTTCGTTATCGGCAGCGTTGGCTTCACTCCGCTTTGCTCCTTCCGCTAACACAACCGCTAACTCAAATGATAATAACAATAGGGAAAAGAACTTAACCCTATCTTGATTGTTTTCCCTGCCGTTGCATCTTCTCCAGTAATCCCACTGCATATATTTGAAATCTGTACAGATAACAAACATTAACCTTACATCATATAAATAACTATATAGATATTTGTGTATATCAATATATATTTATATATTTGTATGTCGAAAAACAAAGGTAATGTATTATTAACCACTGCTTTAGCTGGCAGTATAAAAAATAGAAAATTATGAAGAAAGTATCCTTTGAAATTAATTCAGAGTATAGAATGTTGGAGAACTCTGAGCTTGTATCTTTGCTTATTGGCAATGATTGTGTTTGTGAAAATTGTGAGGAATATAACAGCGGTAAAGATATTCGTTTTGTTTTGGCACGAATGACACCAGCCAAACAAAAGATAGCAATGGCAGCAATAGAACTTTTTAAGAGAAATTTGTCAGGTGATGAACAGAAGAAATCAATCAGATGTAGCGAAGATATATTTAATCTAATGCAATCAATAGTAGGTGATATAGAAAATGAAGAAGTATGGGTACTTTTATTAAATTCAAAACTTAAAATGATAAAAAGAATAAGGGTAGCAAGTGGAGGAATTGATAGAGCTATTGTTGATGTTCGCATAATTTTGAAAGAGGCGATAATGAATAATGCAGTAGCTTTAGCTCTTATTCATAATCACCCCAGCGGAAATGAAAGACCATCATCTGATGATGACATGATAACAAAACAATTAGTAGATGCAGCTAAATTTTTAAATGTAAAAATGATAGACCACTTAATAATAGGGAAAGATAAATATTATAGTTATTCGGACGAGGGAAGATTATAAATTAAACGCAAGAGAGAGGAAAAAGGTTATTATCCTCTCTCTTGCGTTTTTCTAATCTTTTCCGATAAGAACTTCATTTAATCTATTAAAATCGTTTGTAGGGGCTAAAAACGGCAAAATCTATGCTGTATGCAAGCAGTAAACAGTGGCGGAAGAAAAAATAGTGTTTGATACTGGTTGTTTTCCCTGTTGTTGTTTCTTTTCAGAGACAAAAAGTAGGTATTATAAATTAGTACTTTTTGTCCCTGAAAGGCTGTTTTATAGCTGTTACAGCCCTTTTTCTTCGCTAAATTAGTACTTTTTGTCCCCGATGTTGCTGAAAATTAGTACTTTTTGTCCCCGATGTTGCTGAAAATTAGTACTTTTTGTCCCTTGAATTAGTACTTTTTGTCCCTTGAATTAGTACTTTTTGTCCCTGGTTATTTTCGGTAATTAATTAGATTTCAATGGCTTAAATACCATTTTTGGGCTCTACTATATCTATAAATGATTAAAAGAAACTTGAAAATTCAACACAAAAACAAATGCTTCGACTATCATAAACAAACAAATGCTTCGACTATCATAAACAAACAAATGTCCTGCTAATCAATAAGCAAAACCAAAAAACAATAGGGAAAACAACCTTTCTGAAAAACAAATTAGTACTTTTTGTCCCCAAGAGTTTTTCTCTGAAAAACAAATTAGTACTTTTTGTCCCCAAGAGTTTTGTTTTTCCCTTTTGTCGCATTATCTTTGCGGAAAATGCGGAGGTAACTTGCAAGTTGTGTTTTTGTGTACACAAAAACGAACTTTGCCCCTGATAGGGGAGTGGAGTAATCTCGCAACTCAATTACTCTAAATGACGCAACTATGGCAAAAGAAAAGACAAGAGATTTACATATTCGACTGACAGAATCGGAATATGAAGAGATAAAAAGTAAGGCTGAAATCGTTGGCTCAACGACAAAACTTGTAGTAAAAGCTGTACAGGAATATAACCAAGTAGATGGAAGAAGTAGCATTGAAATATTAAATGAATGGGCTGCTTATTACCGGGAATGTAAAGTGAGCATTGATAGGGTAGGAAACAATCTTAATCAAATAGCTTATGTGATAAATCTGATGAAATTAAACGGCAGTCTAAATCTTTCAGATAATATGTTGAGTGAGATTCAAACATTCAATGCTATGCTTAGAGATTTAAGTAGGATGCAGGAAAAACTTATAAAGAAGATAGTGAAATAATGATAGCGAAAATTTTGCAAAATAGCTCAACTTTTCATGCCATTGACTACAATGATAGGAAAGTAAAAGAAAATGCAGTAGAGCTTTTGGAAGCCTCCAATTTCGGCTATTTAGATTTGCTTACTAATAATACTGCTGCTGACTATAAAAGATATTTCGAGTTATGGCAAGAAAAGAATGATAGAATAAAGTCTTCTCAATTTCATGTAACCATAAGTTGTAGAGGCAAGGAATATTCAAAGGAGCAACTTTTGGATATGGGTAAGCAATGGCTAAAAGAAATGGGGTATGAAGGTCTGCCGACATTGATATATTTCCATAAAGATACTAATAATAACCATATTCATATAATTACCAGTAGGGTTGGATTAGACGGAAAGAAAATAAAAGATAGTAATGAGAAAAGAAGAGCAAGAACAGTCATTAATCGAATCGCCAAGAACGATATTTCTGCAAAAGCAAGAACGGATTTTGTGAAAGCATTGAGTTATGAGTATAAGAATAGACATCAATTTGCCCTTATAATGGAATCTATGGGCTACAAAATCAATATAACTAAAGATGGTTATATGGAAGTATGTAGAGAGGGAAAGACATTGCTTCAAAAAGAATTAAAAATGATAGAATGGGGGAGTAGCGAACAAAAAGATCATTCTAATAGAAAGAAGCAAATACAGGCTATTTTATATAAATATTCCAATGGATTAACTCAAAACGAATTATCCAGTGTTCTTCATACGAAGTTTGGTATTGAAGTTGTTTTCCATAAAGCTGATGGGCATGATAAACCTTATGGTTATTCATTGATTGACCATAAAGAGAGAACCGTATATAAAGGCGGTGAGATTATGAATATGGATAAATTATTGAATTTGTTGGGTAGAGAAATCGATCCTGTTAAATTATCAGAGACAATGCTTGAAGTCAGTAAGGATTGTACTATGGTAGATGTGAATCAAGAATTAAAGAAATATGGTTTTTGGCTGAATAAAGAAGGTGAGGTCATACATAAGCGTAGCAAATTAGTAATGGGCAAAATTGCAGATAACTTTAAGGAAGCAATGTTTTATAATTTTAGAGCTAATAAGGCTTCGGAATATAGCTGCTCTTCTGAATCCTGTGCTGTTGCTTTGTCTGCCAAATTTAAAATAGATCGAGAACATATAACAATGAGCTTTGATGATATTCATAATATGCAGTTTTATAAAAAATCTGTGGAAGAATCATTGAATAATCATGTGGATTTGGAAAATGGGCTTAATGTCATGCGAGTAGGAGATAAGTTGTTTTTAATAGATGATGAAAATAAGACCATTGTTGACTTTGATGATTTGAATTTGACTACAGGTTATACAAAATTTACTGGAGATATAATCGTGGAGGATGAATATAGCTTGATAGACGCAATATCATCTATTATACAAGGTGAAGATGAACATTTAAGTGGAGGAGAGATTAATAATGAATTAAAAAAGAAGAGAAGATAGAATATTGGTGGCTTTTCATCGTGCCGTGGTTGGGCAGCTTTGGACTAAATGGTGTCTTTGCGGTGTTCTTCAGGAACTCATGAGCCGGGAACTGGAAGATGAAAAGGTGTCTATAACGATAGGGAAAAGAACTATGTTCAGTATTGGTTGTTTTCCCTGTTGTTGTTTTTGGAACTATGCTGGATGGGAATTAATGTTTGAAATCCGTACAGATAACAAATGTTAACCTTGCATTATATAAATAATTATATAGATATTTGTATATATCAATATATATCTATATATTTGTATATTAAAAGATAAAGGTAATGTGTTATTAACCACTTAAATATAGGGCTTGAATTATGGATAAGAAAGAAAAGGATTTTGCTACATATAAGGAATTTGGGAAGATGCTCCGGGAAGTAGCCGATCTATGCGCCAAGTATGGAGATACACCTCTATATGAATCTGTTCCGGAACTAAAAGAAAAGGTATTCTTTGTGGTCAATCGAGGCGCATACGATGCCTATATCGACCCGTGGATGAGAGACTTTGCCGATCATCCTGTCGATGTGACAGAGGCTAAAAGGTGGGGCGATTATGTGGCAGACTGCCATGCAAAAGGTATTGAATGTAATTATCAGGAATATCTAAAGAAACAGTAGATTGGTATATTTATTGTATTTTATCTGTATTATCATGAAATAATGATACAGTTTTAAAAAAAACGATTATATTTATAACCGTCAATATATTATGGTAGGAAAAAAAGAAAAAGAAGATATAAAGCGAATACTTTTTGATAAGCTAATAGCAGAAAAAAGTTTTTGGTCTTATGACATGACAGGTATTGATATGGTATCTGACGAGATACTTATTCTAAAAACGTTGATACATTTGGATATGCACGAGATTGATTTACTTTTTTGTGTTTTTCCTTCAAGTAAGATCAAGAAAGTTTGGAGAGAGCAAATGGCTATTCAAGGGGAGTATTATTATTCTCTGAATCTTTTTTTAGCTTGGTACTACTTTGACATTAAAAGACCTAAACAATATCTAAAAACAGTAGAAACAAAACATTTAAATATTTTTGTATAGATGGATGGATTGGCATTAAAAACGGAGAAACTTTTTGATAGTGTATCTAAATTGGATTGTTTGAAACCTTATGTTTTAGCTGGAGGTACAGCTTTATCTTTGCAGTTAAATCATCGTCAAAGTGAAGATTTAGATTTTATGAAATGGCGCACAACAAAATCAGAGAAAATGGAAGTTGATTGGTACAACATTGAGAAACAACTTTCTTCGATAGGCAATGTACAAAAACGTGATCTATTAGATATTGATCATGTTGAATTTTATGTTTCTGATGTAAAGTTTTCTTTTTATGCTTGCGATAAATATTCTCCGGTTACTTGTCCTATAGATTTTCATAACAACATTAAATTAGCTGATATGATGTCTATAATGGCTATGAAGATGGAAACGATGTTGCGTAGAAGTGTTTTTCGTGATTATTATGATATTTATTCGATGTTAAGAAGTGGATTAGATATTCATGAATCTATAAGTAATGCTGTTAAATACTCTGGGTATAAACTTAAAACAAAAAATTTATTGGCAATATTAAGCAATGAAAGTAGATTTGTTCCAGATTCAGGATTCAAGGGGTTATCTCCCATCTATAATGTTACTTCACATGATATTGCCCAATATATAAAAGAACAATTAAGTGGAGTTAGGGATATTAGAATATTTGAGCGTAACAATAGTTTTTTTGTCAATGCAGAAATCCGTGGAGAAGCTCAACTGTCTGTTCCTATTACGAGAACTGATTATCAATTATTTAAAGAAAATAAGATAGATGCACTTTCACTTGTAGAAAAATATTATGCGGAAGAATTAAATGCGAGTAATGAAATGAAATATGGCTTTAAAAGATAATTTTTTGTGAATATAGGTGTCTTTTCTTCTTTTTGGAACCTCTGTTGAGGACATCAAAAACATAACAGGCATTAAATCTATACAAACGATTTATAACTACCTGAAAGAATAGAAAGTAAGTAAGATTATGGCAGCGGATATGACAAATGAAACAATCGCCCAATATCGAGAGCGTATTGAGAAAATGAGCATAAAAGAAATTCAAAAAGAAATTGAATTTCTGGAAAGCCCCGGTTACAATTGTGAAGGACTGGTATGTGCAGACGGAGTAATTACTCCCCGGACAAGAATGCATCGTAAGGTTCTCTGGGAAAAGAGGATGAATCAAAAGAGCCAGACTGCTCTGCAATGGGCAAAAGAAGGATATGTTGTAAATCCGAATGCAACAGGAAGAAAATGGAAAAACAATCCTCACAATTCAAAGGCTATAATATATTATGTATCAGAAGAGGTACATGAGGACCAAGAAGCTGCTAAAGAATTTCTCAAATCGCGAAAGGTAAAAAAAGAAAAGTAAGCATTATGAAGTAAGAGAAAACTGTGATGGGAAAGTTCGAAAATGGTATTTGGGTAGCGGTTCAGTTTCTTGTTTGTTCACACAATGAAACAGAACTTGCTAAACAGTTGATTTTGGAATCAGGTTTGACAAAGCAGGATTGCTTGAAATCCCAGATGGAATCAGATTTTGAATCTGAAACCATGCTGGAGTTTATCAATATTGTTTTCCCTGTTGTTGATGATAGGCATTGTAGCCAGTGCAAACACTATGAGATTTGTCCGAATTTCACTATGTATTGTAATGTACTGCAAAGACGAATCACACCGAGAAAGAAACCATGTAAACATTATAAAATGAAAGATAAAGTATGAATGTAAGATTTATAATTGATAGTTCTCTTTTTAAAAGGAGTATGTCGATAAAGGCAAACTGGAATTTTCCACATCTTCCAAGAGTAGGTGAGCAAATCTCACCTCTCGTTATAATGCTCAATCCTGAGTTTGATTATGTTTTTGCTGTTGAATTTCTAACAGATGAAGCCCGTAATGATTTAGAACAAAGATTCTCTTGTAATGAAAAAGTTGAAGAAGATTTTAAAGCATGGATATATGATGTTATCTGTGAATCCAATATAATAGAATCGATACATTATGTTCCAAATCCAGAGGATTATACAGAAATAATACCTGAAATTTATTTAGGTGATTTAAGTTATTAGTAGTATGAAATTGTGTGATGATTTACAAATGAAAGATATATAAGAGGTGTCTTTTCATCGTTCCAGGATTGTGCAGCTCTGGAGTGAATGGTGTCTTTATGATGTTCTTCAGGACTTGATGAACCGGGAACTGGAAGATGAAAAGGTGTCTGTAACGATAGGGAAAAGAACTGTGTTCAGTACTGGTTGTTTTCCCTGCCGTTTGAAGAGAATCTTTTATTTTTTAAATATAATAAATTAAGAAATTGTTTGATATTATGTGATTAAAGTTGTAAATTTAGCATCCGTATAAAAAATGAAAAACTATAATATAGAAAGGATATTAGAACCTGCATTTAAACTCTTCTTAATGTATAATTATGAAAGTGTTTCTACTGCAAAATTGGAGGAAGCAACAGGTTTAACTCGTGGCGCAATATTCTATAAATATAAGACAAAAGAATCTATATTCAAGGCGGTAATCGATAGGTATGTTTTAGATTTTCATTCTAAACCAATAAATACAAATGTAGGGAAATTGTACGATTTCATTGATTTGTATTTGGAGAAAGTTAATGCAAGAATGTTTAAAATGCATTCTATGGGAATTTTGAATATCCATAGAGGATATTTTAATTTATTATATCAGGCAGTACAATATTATCCTAATTTTGATATAAAGGTTACTGAAATGTTTGAAAGTGGTTTGAAACAGTGGGAAGTAGTAGTGAAGCATGCAGTTGAAAGCGGAGAAATAAAAAGCTCTTGTAATGCTTACGAAGTGGCACAGACATTTAGGTATTTATATTCAGGATTGTCATTTGAAAATAGCCTTTATTTAGGTCTTGATGTTGATAGATTGAGAATTTTATTTTATTCATATTATAATAAGATTAAAAATGAAAATTGATGTTTTTATTGAGAAAGTAAGTTCTTTTCTTCCTAATAATCCAATAGGGAATGAAGAAATGGAGGAGTATTTAGGACTGATAGAAGGAAAGCCCTCACGTGTTAAGAATTTGGTGTTAAAGCAGAATGGTATTCAAAGAAGATATTATGCTTTAAATAAGAACCAAGAAATTACTCATACAAATGCTGAATTAGCTGCAATGGCAATCAGGAGGATTTTCAAAGAAGAAGGAGATTTGGCTAATGTGGAACTTATGACAACAGCAACATCTATTCCTGATCAAATTTTGCCGTCTCATGCTTCTATGGTACATGGCTTGTTGCCGGAATTGGGGAATATTGAAATATTCTCTACGGCTGGTGTTTGCTTAACTTCTTTGCAGGCATTGAAAATAGCTTATTTGGCTGTAGCGGTAGGGGATAAGGAAAATGCGATTTGTAGTGCTTCGGAGTTAGTGTCCGCAACTTTACTTTCTAAGCATTATGATGCGGAATATGAAAAGTGTCATAGTATAGGAGAGAATCCTTATTTTGGCTTTGAAAAAGACTTTTTAAGATTTATGTTGTCGGATGGGGCTGGAGCGGTTTTATTGGGAAATAAACCCAATGATCGAGGTTTATCGTTTAAAATAGAATGGATTGATATGCAATCGTATGCTAATGAATGTCCTGTTTGTATGTTAGCTGGTGGAGAGTTTAATTTAGATGGTTCTACTACATCATGGAAAATGTTTGAAAATAAGGATTTTATGGATAAATCTATCTTTGCAGTGAAGCAGGATATACGATTGTTGAAAAGGTATATTATTAAATTATGGGTGAATCATATAGAAGAGGTTTTGGCTAAGCATGGTGTGAAAGATGTCGATATAGATTATGTTATTCCTCATGTGTCTTCAATGTTCTTTTATAAGGAACTATTAAGAGAAATAGATGAGAGGAATATTGATTTGCTTGAAAATAAATGGTTTACAAATTTGACTTGGGTTGGAAATATGGGTTCGGCTTCTATCTTTGTTGCATTAGATGAATTTATAAAAATAAAGTCATTAAAAAGAGGGGATAAAATTTTATTACTTGTTCCAGAAAGTGGAAGATTTAGTTATGGAACTGTCTTAATTTCGGTGGCTTAATTTTTTTACGGCAAATTATTATGATTATTATAATAATTTTCTATCTTTGCAACATGACTGGTGCCAGACGTTATGTAGATAACCAATATTTAATGGTGTTATAAATATTTTTAGTAACAAACTAACTTAAATGTAATTATCCTATGAGAAAAGTTTTTTATTTATTAGCAGTTTTATTTATAGGTAGTGGAACTGCATTGACTTCTTGTTCTTCTGATGAAGTGTTGGATTCTGATTCACTTGTAAAGAGTCGAAGTGTTACCTCTAATGTTTTAGATTATTTGGATGTTGTGGATGGACAATGGGTTCTTAATTTATCAGAGCAAGCAGCTACTGATATGGGTAAGCAAGAGGATTATCGTAAACTTTCGGCTCAAATGTCAAAAATCAATGCAAGGTTATTGGAATTGAAAGACAATCCTAAAGCAACTTTGGGATTTAATCTGCCAAATGAAAGGATTGTGATGCAAGAGGGAAAAGTGCTATCAAGAACTCGTGTTTCAGATTTTGAACGAGCTATCAATCGTGCTGGATCTACTTTCATAACAAGTATGACAGCTAATCAAAGCACTAAATTTAATACTCGGAGTGACGAAATTAATGTAACTTCGACAGCTTATGTGCAATCGATGTTTCTTTGGTCGTTTGAATTACGTGATGATGCATTTGGTCATTATTGGAATGAATCAGGGGTTGCTTCTTCTAATTTAAGTCATGATTGGATTTACTCATTGTCAAAACCTGGTACTGATAATTTTTGGAGATTTAGCTCAACAGGAACTCAAACAGATGGTACTAATATAACTTTCTCTTTTTATAAATGATTAAGTTCTTCGGGTATACCTCATAAAAGGGGTATACCCGAAGATTTTTTTACTGTTGAACATGAGATATAGTGTCTTTATATTATTAGTTTTGTTTTTATTATCTTCTTGTGTAAGAAGAAGTAGTAGTAAAACATATTCGAGAGAAGATAGTGCAATGATTGTAGCAATGTATTCTTATATTGATACGATAGATGGACATTGGAGAATAAATATATCCCAAGAAAAGGCTGCTGAATTGGGTATATCAGACAGTATTTATTTTTTGTTCTTAGAAAATATCAAAGTGGTAAATAATCATATAGATAGTATTAAGAAAAGAGATTCTACATCTATAATAGGATATAATTTCCCACATTTAAAATAATTCAAATTCCCTTTCTCATATTTTATTATTTTCTTTTGATTAATTATTGCCATAAATATTTTAACCTTATATTTATGGCAATAATTTTTTATTTTCTTGTTCGGTTTAGGAGTTGTATTGGAAAATGGAATATTTTATTCTAAAGCCAATTATATTTATATATTTATTTGCGTATATAATTATATGTTTATATATTTGCAATCGGTAATCAATCTAAAAATTAATGTATATGAAAAAGTTCTTATGTGGAATGGCTTTGGCTTTGGTGGCAGTTTCTTGTTCTAATTCTGATGATCCGGAAATAGATAATCCTGAATTGGGCAATGGAGTTGGTGAGTATTGTTTCAGAATAACCTATAAAGGCAAATCTTCTGATAGTTTTGTGAAACCTACATTGGGTCTTAGCTTGCAAAGTATAAATACAGATAAAGTAAGAAATATATATTATACCGATAATAAGGATAAGGAAAGGGTAAAACTGGATATAGACCCGAATCTATCTTATCTTGAATTTGATGTCGGTGAAAAAGATACTACTATTTGTATCTATACTGATAAAAAAGCAGAATTTATGTATGTCTATGGTATTTTTGCTTCTTCGGACAAAACTACCTCCTATTCTTATAATGCCGAATTGTTGTTGAATGGGAAAGTTATAGATAAAGAGAGCGAGAAGAATATTGTTCCAGAGATTACAGAAAATTTTGATTTGGGAGATTCGCCAGAACTAAATGATAAATAATTATGGTAATAACATTTGCTAATCAAAAGGGTGGGGTCGGTAAAACTACTTTATGTATGCTTTTTGCCAATTACCTTGTTAAGAGAGGAATAAATGTGCTTGTTGTGGATATTGACTTGCAAAAAAGTATTGTGAGCCAAAGGAAATCTGACAGGGCAGCATTTAACGATCAAGAAGAGGAATATAATGTAGAGGGGGTTGATATTGACACGCAGGAAGAGGCTAATGTATTAATGGAAAAATGCAAGGCACTTGATGGTGTAGTTTTGATTGATGCACCGGGAACTGTGGCTGATAATACATTGCTTCCTGTATTTGTTAATTCTGACTATGTGATTTGCCCATACCAGTATGAAAGAAAATGCTTGGAAAGTACAGGTGTCTTTGTGCAGCTTATTGAGGCTCTTAAAAAGAAGGTTTCACAAATGAAACTGGAAGTTTTCTTTGTTCCTAACCATATTGATGCAAAGGTGGGTACGAAAGAAGAAAAAGAGCTGTGGCAAAGTACGGACGATGTTTTTAGGAGATTTGGATATGTAACGGAAAGAATACCCTATAAGGCTTCCATAATGAGAAGTAATACATTTGTCTTGGATAAAAGGCAAGAAGCAGATGTAATGCCATGTTTTGATCAAATTATTAATGTTACTCACATTATTTAGACGCTGTAAAAAAATAGTTGAATAAATAAATTCATTAATTGAATAATTTGTGCAATTTAAACATTATATATACTTTTGCGATGGAAAAAGATAAAGATAAAAAAATGACTTTGGGAATAGGTTCTTTGACTAACTTGGTTAAGGAAATAAGAGAAGATGTTCCGAAAAATCCTATCACCATTAATGAAAATACAAATTGTGAAGAGTGGACGCATTTTTGCACAACTCTTGATAAGTACGGAAAGGGTTCTGCCAAAGCGGTAGTATACATACCGCAAGAACTCAAAAATGAGTTGGAAAATTTGAGAAATATAATGGGTGGAAAACCTAATTTATCCTCAATAGTTTCTGCTGTAATAGACACTTTTATAGAGCGCAATTTACCAATCATAAAAGACTTATCTAAAGAGAACAAAAGTAGATTTTAAAACAATAATATGACGTTTTCAACTTTTCTCATAGTTCTTATTGTTGCCTATGCAATATACTATGGAATAATTATTTTTCTTGATTTGAGTAAGAAAAACATATCCGAAGAAAAGGAGCAAAATTACTCAAATATAGAAATTGACGAAGACGAGTTTAAGGCTGTTGATGCAAGTAAAATCTATGCTGAAACGATAGGGAAAACACCCCCTGTGCAGGCAGAAGATGTTGCTGAAGAACCAAAAGATGAATCTTCGATTATGAATGGTGCACAATCCGAAACAGTTTCTGTTTCGGATTCTTCTGAATCCAGTCCGGAGGATGATAACCCGGAAATGTCCGATATGGAAACCGCAAAACAGATTAGTGCTGTGACCAATCATGGAGGTTTAAGCGTGTTGGATATTAAAGCAATGCTTAGGGAATCTGCAAACCCTTTGGCTGAAAATGCAGAAAAATACAAACCAATTTTTTAAAGATTAAAATTTAGTTTGAAGTTGCCTTATTGAAAGATAAGGTTTTATATTATCTATATTTTATTAAAATGTTAAAAATAAACAAATGTATGAAAAATGTGAATTTTAAAATTAGTGATTCTACAAAGAAGTTCTTATTTGCAGTAGCTCTAACCTTCTGTGTTGCTGGTGTATATGCTCAAGATACATCTGCTGGTACGGCTGCATTGACACAGGTAACAACTGATATTCAGAAATATATCCCTATCGTCCAGAAACTTGTGTATGCTATAGCTGGAGTTGTAGCGGTTATTGGTGCTGTTTCTGTCTATATCAAGATGAATAATGAGGAGCAGGATGTCAAGAAGTCAATAATGATGATTATTGGTGCTTGTATTTTCCTTGTGGCTGCTGCTACTGCTCTACCTGCATTCTTTGGCTTATAATGATGGATAATCAAGAATATCTTATATATAAAGGCTTGCAGAGACCTCTTGCCTTCATGGGACTTCAAGGTCGATATATAGGATGGGCAGCGATAGGGGCTGGATGCAGCTTTATAACATTTGCTGCTTTATTTGCAATATTTGACTTTTGGATAGCCCTTTTGGGATTAAGTGTCTGTTTAATGTTCTTTATATGTTTAATAGCTTACAAACAAAAAGACGGCTTGTTCTCTAAACGGAAAAGTAAAGGAATATTTGTTTTTTGTGGGGTATTTAAAAAGTAAAGGGAGTTTAAAGCTCCCTTTTTTTAAAAAGATGCGATATGAGTAAAAAAAATGTTTTTGATAGATTATATATCGGGATAGAGGACATTATGGGTTCTACTGTTTTGTATAACAGTAAAGGTGAGTATTCTGTCATATTCGAGATAGAAAATGTTGTAGAACAATATAGTGCTGATATAAATGCTTATTATGCTTTCAGTGATGTTATGACATCGGTGATAAGGCTATTGGGAGAAGGGTATGCTTTACAGAAGCAGGATATATTTTGTAAGCAGAAATATGAGCATGAGTATAGCAATATGCCTTTTCTATCCCAAGCGTATTTCCGTTTTTTCAATGGTAGGGAATACACGGAACTTAAAACTTATCTTATCGTAACGCAGGAAAAACCCAAAAAAGGATTTTTTAATTATGACAAGAAAAAATTTAAGGACTTTCACCTGAAAATTGCGAAACTGAAAGACTTTTTATCTGGAAATGGGATAAAGGTCAGGAAACTAAATGAAGAAGAGATAAAGGAGTATATTTATCGTTATATCTCTTTCAGCTTTGAAAAAGGAAAGTTCACGTTCAACAACTTCTCTGTATCTGATAATGATATAAAAATAGGTGGAAAACATTTGCGCTGCATTTCTCTTATGGATGTAGGTGAATCAAATTTGCCTAATACTATAAAGCCTTATAGGGAAGAAAAAATAAAGGGTAATGATATTGCTTCTGATATATTAGGCTTTCTTTCTGCTGTTCCGGGGGCAGATTGCATATTATATAATCAAGCAATCTTCATCCCCTCACAACGGGTAGAGAAAGCGAGGCTATCAAGAAAGCGTAATAGGCATGCTTCTGTCCCTGATCCAGCAAACGATGCTGCCAAAGAAGATATTGACGCTGTTTTGGATGATATAGAGCGTAACGGCAAACTTCTTGTGTATCTTCATTGTAATCTTATAGTATCTTCATCAAAGGATTTAGATAATTCTTGTAATTATATTGAATCTCAATTAGACAAGTCAAGTATAAGAATATCAAAGAGCGCCTATAACCAGTTGGAACTTTTTCAATGTGCTGCGCCCGGTTGTGCTTATTATACTAATGAAGAATATGACCGTTTTTTGACACTTAATGATGCTGCGGCTTGTTTCTTGTACAAAGAAAAAATATCAGGTTCTGAAGATACTCCACTAAAGATGTATTATACAAATAGAGCTGGCATACCCAAAGCTATTGATATTACAGGAAAGGAGGGAAAGGTTAAACTTACGGATAATTCCAATTTCTTCTCTTTGGGTCCTTCTGGTTCTGGTAAATCTTTCCACATGCATGTCATATGGACTAAAACGCATCGAAAAGAACTCCAAGCAAAACTTAGAGAAACGTCATAAAATGCTCATTTTCAATACATATTCATTAACATAACGCTCCAACCGCCTATTGCGAGTTTCATCCGTTTAGAGTAATTTTGTACCACGGTTGTACCATGGGCAGAGGGACACACGGTTCGTAATGAGGGTTCTTATTTCCTCTTATTTCCCCTTGTTTCCTCTTAAAAGTTTCCGTCAGGGACCATCCCCCATGAGTCACTACAAAATTCAAAAAATAACGGTAAAAATGAATACAACAACTCGCATTCCAATCGTGCTGATGTCCGTAGAGGAAACAGCGCAGGCAGTAAGCATCAGCGTCAAGACAGTACGCAGTCTTATTCGTCAAGGCAGGCTAAGAGCCGTAAATTTCGGTACACGCATGACCAGGATCTATTTGCAAGACCTTCTTGAAATAGCCAAGGGACAAGGTTATCAGGTGGTTCTCCCTTCTTCCCTATCGTTGGAAGGGACAACTCCCAAGAAGGCACAAAGGTTGAAAGATGCCGAAACAGGTTCAGCCAACAAGTTGGCAAAGTGTCGCAAGACCCCCAAGGCTGGGGAGATAGCACCTGATGGAGTAAGCCACGACACCCATTACACGATGGCAGAGGTGTTGAGCACCTTTGATATTAAGTATGGCAGATTCTATGAAGTCCGCAACCGCTACCAACTACAATCAGTCCACGCATGGGGAACGACCTGCTTCAAGAAAGAAGATGTGGAGAGGGTCATCGGACTTTACAATGAAGAACAGGGAAAGAACATTTCCGATGACTGGTACACCTGCTTCGACATCATGAAGCTCTACGGATTGGGCAAGACACAGGTACGCAGATTTGCAGAAACTCATGGAGTGAGAATCCGTAAATTCAAAGGTGGAAGAGCCAACTACTATCTAAAAGCAGACTGGGAGGCTGCACGCAAGAAGGCAGAGAAACAAAGTGCTTCAACCAAGGCTAAGCGGAAGTGAAGCACAAACAAACTCATATACTACCCATGCCGTTGCAAATGGTCTGAAACAGCCTTCTTTGTCGGTCGAAACAAACCCACAACGCAGAGTAACGGATATAAGACAAAAAGCACTTCTGAAACCCTATTTAAGTCCGATTTTTAGCGTAAAATCATACTCAAAAGCAAATTCAGGTTAAATTCAGGCTGTATTTGAAGTCATCTTTGCTTTTCTCTTTTCACGGCAATCTAACTTTGCATCGGATTTGAGAGTTAAAGCGTTGCGCTCATGGCTATTCGCATCCTCAGATACACATCGGTAAGAATAATAAAAGAATAACTATATGACGAACATTTGTACAAAGGTCACTGTGCGGAAACGACCTATCAAGAACGGACAGACTTCCCTCTATCTGGATTTCTATCCTCCAATCCGCAACCCGAAGACAGGCAAACTCTCACGCAGGGAGTACCTTGGTCTTTACATCTACACCAACCCTGTTGAACGCTTTCAGCAGGAGTACAACAAAAGTATGATTCAGAAAGCGGAAATCATCAAGTGCCGCAGGACTGAGTCCATCATCAATGAGGAGTATGGCTTCCTCGACCGCAACAAGGGCAAGGAGAGTTTCTTGGAATACTTCAAGAACCTCATGATTGAGCGTGGCAGCAGCCAGAACTGGGCAACCGCCTACATGCACTTCCACAATTACACGCATGGCGAGTGCCGCTTCTGCGACCTTACCGTTCCGTACTGCCAGGGATTCCTCGACTACCTGTTGTCGGATGCCTGTATGCACAATGGCAAACGCATGATGGGAACGACTGCCAACAACAACCTTACCAAGTTGAAGTGCATCCTTGCCATCGCATACGAGGACGGACTGCTCAAAGAGAATATCGCCAAGAAACTTGTGCGTGCCAAGGCTCATGGCAACAAGCGGCAGTTCCTCACCAAGGAAGAGTTGTTGCAGTTGTCTCAGACTCCTTGCAAGAGTGATGTCCTTCGCCGTGCAGGTCTCTTCTCCTGCCTCACAGGTCTTCGCCTCTCTGACTGCATCAGACTCCAGTGGGAGAACATAGTCAAGTTGGCTGATGGCGGCTGGGGAATGGACATTATCACCAAGAAGACTTCCACCGCTGCAATCCTGCCTATCAGCGAAGAGGCTCTACAGCTCTGTGGCGAGCGAGCAATTGGACAGGTGTTCAAGAACCTCACGAACAGTACAGTGGCATTGTATCTCAAACCGTGGATAAAGGCTTCCGGCATCGAGAAACACATCACCTTCCACTGCTTCCGCCATACCTTTGCCACCTTACAGTTGGCAGAGGGAACGGACATCTACACTGTGAGCAAGCTGCTTACCCATAGCAATCTTGCCACTACTCAGGTGTATGCCGATGTGGTGGACGAACTCAAACGTGATGCGGCAGAACGTATCTCGCTCAAGATGCCAACCAAGGCAGAGAGTGACCAGATATAAGTGAAAAACATAATCAGGATAACAAATGGAAGAAAATAAATCATTATCGTTCGACCAACTGCCCAGTGCAGTTGGCGAACTTCTGACCAAGGTCAATACGATGATGACTCGTCTTGATGACATCGGTCAGAGAATAGGCAATGCTCCGAGCGAGAATGACCATGTTCTTATGGACATCAGAGAGGCAAGTACCTTTGTCCGTAAGAAGGTCTCATCGCTCTATGCGTACACATCTGAAAGGCGCATCCCATTCTACAAGAGAGGCAATACGCTCTACTTCTTCAAAGACCAGCTGATAAAATGGATTGAGGCAGGTGGCTCATGGGACAAGCCTTACGAATCGACCCAGGAGGAACAGGCAGACTTCGAGGCTCATCTGGCAATGTTGCAGAAAAGCAAGAAGAACAAGCCAGCCTCCATGAAGAGGGTCAAGGGCGAGAAAAATCCTGATGGGGAAGAATGGCATGACGGATAAGAGAATCATGTAATCTACTTTTTACGAAAGGGGAAAGAGAAACTATTCATTCTTTCTTTGCTGAGTAATCCGTTTCACTTATAATCAGTTTTTCAAGATGAGTAACCAAAGCATAAAATACGGAATCCTGCTGACCAAGGAGCAGCTCGATTTCTTGAAGGATGACAGGCAGGGCTTCCACCGCATGACCGCCTTCGACACTTTTGTATCTATGGCTTCCACCAAGCCGAGTGTTTATCAGAAGACAGGCTTCTCCGCTTCACTCTCCATCGGGCAGTTTGCCATCTCAACCGTTGAGCTGTCTGCCCTTTGGAAATGTGACCGCAAGACAGCGGCAAAGGTGGTGGAACTGTTCAATCAGGTGGGCATTCTCTCAACCGAGAGGAACAACCGCACCTCCATACATACTATACTCTGCATCGCCTTCTGGTACGTTGACGGCATCAATGAAGCCATCAAGAACCCCTTCTATAACCGTCAAGCCGTGACTTCCGCCACCCAAGAGAAATCGGTGTCCAATGTCCCATCCGATACCGCTTGCTCTTCGGGAGGCAATCTCTCCGATGGCATAGGTCAGCAGAAAGACAGCAGCGTCAATCCTGCCACTACTGACATTCTGCAGCCCCATGTTCCTGCCTCTTATAATACCTCTTCCCCTTTCGTTAATTCTCATGTTATCGGGGACGGACTTTCAGATCCTTCTCCGATACCACAAGACTTCAAACAAAGGGAAAAGGAAGGTAATGAGCATTTTGAATGTGAGGTTGTACAGCCGCAGAAGATGACTTCAATCAAGGAGAATGGACATCAGCCGTTGAGCTGCTGCCGCCTCCTGTCTATGATGACGAGGGAAACCTTTTGCAGCCACCTTCCCATGAAGGAAGATGCGTGGATAAGACATAGTGGGCAAGGCGTACACTACACCCCAAGTCACTCATGATGTCATCTCTACTTTTCCCTTATTTCGACTATTGACGTTCCCGATAGGCAAGCTATCCAGAAGCCGCTACCTCTATTAGCCGTAGTTTTTTCGGAGGTCTAAACAAGAAGTACCAGTGTCAGACGGTTTCGCTTCGCCCACCGCTTCCTACTGGCATTCTTGAATGTTCGCAGGCTCACATTGGCTGTCCTGTTATATCAAGTATAAACTATATAAACCCCATCTACAATGACAAAAGACAAGAATAACAACACGGAGAAGACCTCAAGGAAGAGACCTCCGAAGATAAGACACATTGACGTTCGTTTCACAGAAGAAGAATACAACCTGGTAGTACATAATGCCCGACTGTCAGGCAGGAGTAAGAGCACCTATCTTCATGACTTAGGCATCGGACACAAGCCATCCCTCCCCATGACCGCAGAACAGGAGGAAGCCTTGAAGGGCTTAATCGGGGCAAGGTCTGAACTGGTTTATGTGCGCAATGCGCTTCATGCCCTGCCACAGACCGAGAGACTAAAACTCTTCAAGAGAGCCGACTTCATGGAACGTTGGCTTCAAGGCATAAACACCCTGATAGAGGAATTGAGCCGCATTAGAGACAAATTCTTGGATATGTTATGATAGCAAAAGCATCAGCAATTCAGCATGGTCAGGCAATGACCAATTACGCAACCAAAAACAACCGCGCGGACATCGTCAAGACCAACCATCTCAGCGAGGGTCTGCCGCCGATGGGCATGTGGGACGAGATGGTGCTGCATCAGTCCATGTTCAAGCAGAGGTATGCCAAGAAGCCCATCGAACTGACGTCCATCCGCTTTGAGCTTTCCCCATCTGAGGAGGAGGCACGTAACTGGACTATGGAGGACTGGAGAAGATTCCTTGACGAATTCATTCGTGAGATGGATGGTATCTCCAAGGTGAACCATATCGGGAAGAAGAAGGGCAAGGCTGCAACTTCGGTCAAGCCGACCAACATAGCCAACTCACAATATTTTGCCGCCCTTCACCGTGACTCCAAGAGTGGCATTCCCCACCTGCATCTGGTGGTGAACCGCATCGACATGGACGGTAATCTCAATGATGTGAAGTTCATCGGTGAGCGTGCCGTGATGGCTGCGAAAGCCATCAATCAGCGTCATGGTTGGAAGGATGCCATGGATATTCGTCAGGAACGCATTGCAGAGGTGACCAAAGCCTGTATGGATGTGCTGCGTTCAATGCCGTTCTTTGATTGGAATGAATATGCCGACCGATTGAGGGCAAAGGGATATGACATCGAGCTTATCCGTGACAAGAATGGTCAAGGCAGGGTGCATGGCTACCGCTTCAAGTTCGGAAAAACTACCATCAAGGCTTCCGAACTGGGTGTAGGAAGGAATCTCACCGCATCGACAATCGGGAATACCTTCCGCAAGCTGCACCCTCAGCCAACACCTGTTGCAGTTGGTCAAAGACCTTCTCCTTCTGTTTCAAACGCTACCACATTGGACAGCAGAAATACGGCATCGCAAGGTGGTCTGTCTCGTACAAGCAATGTTGCCAAACCTGACCTGCCTGACGGATTGAGAAAGATTATTGAAGTCGATGGTGAGCGTTTCAGCATAGTCATGCCGAGAACTGCTTACGACACGATGAACAGTTGTATCGAAGTTCCCGAGAATGGATCCGCAAGCCACACTGACATTCTGAATGTAGCCATGCTGCTCTTCATGAACTACCTTGATGCTGCCACATCGATGTCTGAGTCATGTGGTGGCGGTGGCAGTCCTGGCAGTGGCTGGGGACGTGATAAGGACGATGATGACCGTGAATGGGCAAGACGTTGCGCAATGCAAGCAAACACACTCTGCAAGCCGATAAAGAGAGGCATGAAACGATAACTTTTCAAACAAGAACGGTATGGGAAGAAACAAGAAAGATGCCACACAGGATGTGCTTAACCTGTACAATCAGATGCAGGAGGACGAGAACATCGAGAGTGGCAAGGAAGAAATCAAAGTGACCCTGGAAGAGATTGAATCAGCCAAGAAAGCTCTCTATGAGGCAAAGGAGGAACTGGGCAATGCCTATAGGAGGTTGGAATCAGCGAAAGTGGCACTTGTGGCTGCCCACAGGAGTACGGACAACATCGTTGACGGAATCTGCCATGCCATTGTCAAGGCAGAGCAGAGCAACCTCAAAGTTGGCATCAACGATGAAGGACTTGCCCTGTTGGATGAGCGGAACAGCACCGCCATTTCTGCCTTCAAGCAAGCCCTTGACGAGCACGAGAAGAGGATAAACGACATGTTCACTCACCAGCTGAAAGAGCTTAAACGAATCCGCAATATCGAGGAGGGTGCATACTTCAACGGTCGCACCTATGCCTGGATGTTTGGCTTGGCTTTTCTAAGTTGGGCTATCATCTTTGTTGAAATCACCATTTGGATATGTATCAAACTTTTTTAGCAAACTCAAAACATCAGAATTATGACAGAACACGATTATAGCAAGACAAGAAAAGCAGCTGTCGATGCCCTTATCTACTGGGCAAAGACAGGTATGAGACAGTTCACCATGCGTGACGCAGTAAACGACTATCTGGAGGCGAGCGGTGCTAACCGCCCCTCCATCGGTGGCGAATAGACCATCCTTGCACACAGAAAAAATGCAGCCAACCGACTGGCGATTGACTGCATATACAATTCATTTTGCAATAAGATTACTTACTTTCCCTCTTTTCCATCGGTTTTATTAGATGAGTTTGTTTTTGTAGTTGCTGTTTTTGATGAGGTTGCTCGTGGAAGAAGAGTTGGATTAGAGCCTATTGACCAACGATTATTCTTCGGTTGCGACGGAGGAACATTTGTGTTTGTGCGACTGGTTTCTTTTCGCTTTTGTTCCGCTTTTCTTTTTTCCTCTGCTCTTCTCCTCGCATTTTCCCGTTCTAAAGCAATGCGATTACGTTCATTAATCTCATGAAGACGTTGATTGTTTATCCTTTGTTGCTCTTGTTGGAATCGTCTCTCATTTTCTTTTCTAATTTGTTCATTACGTTCTTCTTCAAGATATCCTAAATTCCGCAGCATTTTAGTTTAACTTATTTTATAAGTACCTGAGCAA
>OLWA01000387.1_pt1 | contig 56319 bp, 48 predicted proteins | sample 1673251 | NCBI WGS metagenome assembly OLWA01 (sample SAMEA3178937, study PRJEB25190) | human gut metagenome | biome: human gut; feature: human-associated habitat; material: faeces | place: Austria | collected 2013 | reverse complement strand
TGTATGAAAGAGTAAATATCTACTGTGCAGGACTGAATTCCACCGACCCGTGGGGCAGTGGAATTTAAAATTTCATTTTAGGATCAGGACATATACGATAAAGTTTTTTCCATAACCCGGTAAAAATATGATATAATGGGCAGTAGTCATACTGCCCGGAAAGGAGACAGAGTCTTATGATTTATATTACAGGGGACACGCATGGGGATTTCCGGCGTATATTTGACTTTTGCATGAGATTTGAAACGTCTGTGGATGACATTATGATTATCCTTGGGGATGCAGGCATCAATTTCAGCGGTGGTTTTAAGGATCAGGCAAAGAAAGATTACATAGCAGCAATGCCGATAACACTGTTCTGCATACATGGGAACCATGAACAAAGACCATTTACCATTTCTTCCTATGAGGAGACAGAGTGGCATTGTCTATGTGGAAAAAGAGTACCCTAATATACTGTTTGCAAAAGACGGGGAAATCTTTGACCTGGATGGGTTAAAGACGGTTGCCATCGGAGGGGCATACAGTATAGATAAGATGATGCGGATTGCTTACGGATGGGGCTGGTGGGAGGACGAACAGCCTTCGGAAGAAATTAAGCAGTATGTGGAGCAGCAGCTTGATAAAATGGATTGGAAAGTAGATGTTGTTCTAAGTCATACCACGCCATTAAAATATGAGCCTGTGGAAGTATTCCTGTCAGGGGTAGACCAGAGCCGGGTGGACAAGTCTACGGAGGAATGGCTGGATGGGATTGAGGAAAGGCTGGAATATAAGAAATGGTACTGTGGGTATTATCATACGGAAAAGAAGATTGATAAGCTGGAGATAATGTTTGAGAGTTTTGGTGAGTTTTATGGTCTTTAGATAAAATAGTTCAAATGAGGAGGAAGTTAAATGATTCAACTTGCAATTTTTAATAATAAAGGCGGTGTGGGAAAAACCACATATTTATATCATATTGCTAATATTTTAGCCGATATAGGAATTTGTACGTTGATGGTAGACTGTGATAGTCAATGTAATTTAACGGCATATGCTATTGATGATGTAGAAATTAAAAAGAGTTGGGGAGAAAAGGGAAATAGTATTTATCGTGTAATTCAACGGGTAGCAGAAAATATGGGAGATATTAGAGCCAGACAACCTTCTTGTATTAGAGATAATTTGTATTTGGTGCCAGGAGACATAGATTTGAGTATTTATGAAGATAGATTAGGTGAAACATGGGCTAGTGCAAGCGTACAGCCAGCATCTATACGAGTGCAAATTGCTATATATAGATATATACAATTTGCAGCTGAAAAGTGTAGGGCTCAAGTGGTTTTGATAGATTTAGGTCCAAACTTAGGTGCATTAAATAGAACAGTCTTAGGAGGATGTGATTATTTTGTTACTCCACTTTCACCGGATTTGTTTTCTATCAAAGGAACACAAAATTTGGGAAATAAATTTGTTTATTGGCATGATGAATGGGAAAATAATTTGAGAAGATGGAAAAGACCAAATAGTGGTATTCCTGTTGAACAATTGCCGCATGGTACTCCTAAATTTTTGGGATATGTTACACAACAACACAATATACGTGATACTAAATCTGGCATGACAATAGGCTGGAGTATATTTGGGAATCAAGTAGATGATGCTGTTAGAAACAATATTGTTGAACAATTAAGTCCATTGGGACAGAGTGAAATGAAAAAAGACTATATGCTTGGCAAGATTCCGAATCTTCATAGTTTGATACCATATTCTTTAAATGCACATAAACCGGTATATAAATGTACTAGTTCAGACGGTTTAAAAGGGGCACATATTAGTAAGGCAAGGGATAGCAAACTTCTGTATCAAGGCATTGTGGATACAATCAAAGCGTTATTATAAAGTTTTTAGTCCTAAATTTGACGTGTAATAGTCTGAGGGATAGAAGAAATGTTATCTTTGCCAATTACAATCTACTATCCTTTGGGATTGGGGATTCAAAAAAGATGTTCTTGAAATGAAAAACTATTGATGGATTTTTGGGGATGAGGTTCAATAGAGAGCGTTAGTAAAAATCTAGCTGGAATAGTAAAAAATGAAAAGAATGAGAGGATACTTTATGAGATGCTGTATATGCGGAATAAGTATTGATGATAAAAATAAGAGTGAAGAACATATTATTCATAATGCTATTGGAGGCATTTTAAAATCTGATGGTATTTATTGTAAAAAATGTAATAGTAAATATGGTTCAGATACCGATAAAGCATTTACTCAAATTTTTGCACCGATAATTGACAGGTTAGATATGAATTTTGATCGAAAGACAAGCAAGACATCATATGAAGGTATTATGTGCGATAAAGAAGGAAATCTTTATAATACACGATTTAAAAATGGAAAAGTGATGTCAATGTTTGATAAGGAGGGGAAATATGAAAAGTGGGAAGCTGAGAAGTATCAAAAAGTAGCATTTAATTTTAATTTAGATAACGAACCATATAAAATGGGAATGGCAAAAATAGCATTTAATTTTGCTGTTTTTTCCGGTGTTGACGTAAGTAAATTAAATAGAGTGTTTGACAATGAAAAAAAGAGATTGACGAATAAACCTATCATAATTCCTTTTGTACCTATGACACTATTTGATTCAATTATGGAGTCACAAGATACTTATAATCTATTTCATATAATAAGGTTATTTAATTGTGAGAATTTCCTTTATGCGTATGTTGAGCTCTTTAGTACATTCCAAGTATATATACTTTTGTCAGATGATTATTGTGGTGAAATATATAAAGAATACTGCCAGGTAATTGATAAGAATGATAGTGAGGAGCGTAAAAATGAATTAATGGATAGTTTGAAAATATGTGATTATAAAGATGCAGACATTATTGCAACTCAATATCAAATAGATATTAAAAAGGTAATTAAAGATTTAAAAGAGTATCACGGATATGATGGAGAAAATATAAATATCGTATTTGAACAGATTCAAAAAATGGCATATGAAAAAATTCGTAAAAAAAGTTACAAAAGAGACTATCTGGAAATGGTTGATGAGAAATATGTAACAGCAAATTTTATAGAGATATTTCATCATATAGACAATGAAATAAAGTTAAGGTTTTATTCCGAGTTTCAATTTTATACATGCTATGAAGAAGATACTATCAACATAGAAAGGTATAAACTACTTTTATATTTAGATAATCAGCAATACATATATCCTGATTTGCTTGCAGGAGTTATGATTGTTAATCCATCTGTATTTCAAAGTTATGGTTATTTTAAGTTTTATATGTTGATGAATCATTTAAAAAATGCGTAGAGTATGCAAAAAATTTGTCCTATACTTGACATGAGCTGATGGTAATGGGCGTGTAGGACGTCTGATTATTTTAGGATTGGATATTAAAATTGACATTGATATTTTTTGAAATTTTTTTATTTTATAATTGAGAAAGACAATGCGTAAGACATTACGCAGGATAACGGAGGATTACAAATTGATCAGAGTAGCATTTGTCTGTTGGGGAAACATCTGCCGATCAACCCTGAGCGAGAGCGTATTCACCTATAAAGTTAAGGAGCTTGGGCTGGCAGACCGGTTCATGATCGACAGCTTTGCCACAAGCACGGAGGAGATCGGGAACCCTCCCCACAGAGGAACTGTGAATAAGCTGCGAGAGGCGGGGATTCCTTTGGTGCCTCACAGAGCAAAGCAGATTTCATTTGATGATTATGATGATTTTGATTATTTTATCGGAATGGATGAGATCAATATGAAATATCTTCACCGCATGCTGCACGGAGATCCGGATGGAAAGGTGTATAAATTTTTGTCTTTCGCCGGATCAGACAGGGATATTGCAGATCCGTGGTATACCGGAAACTTTGATGCGACCTACGATGATGTGCTGGAGGGGTGCCAGGGATTTCTGGCGTATCTACGGGAAAAGGGAGAGATTTAAATGACCGGATAACGGCAGGATGAAAGCTGCTTTAAATTACTACAGACTACAAAGATTTAGCAATCCTTCCTTCTTGTTTTCCACCCGTGAATAGTATATAATGTAATTTACATAATATGACGGAGGAGCCGCACATGAAGGAAAGGATTTACAAGAGATTTCAAGAAGTATATGGCGCAGCGGGTGATATCGCCGTTTACTTTGCACCGGGACGTGTGAACCTGATCGGTGAGCATACGGATTACAATGGAGGACATGTTTTTCCGTGTGCCCTGACGATTGGTACATACGGTGCAGTACGCAAGAGAAATGACCGCAAGCTTCGTTTCTATTCTATGAATTTCGGACATCTTCCTGTGATCGAGTCGGATCTGGATGATCTCAAACCCCGTAGAAACGCCGGGTGGACCAATTATCCTAAGGGCGTGATGTGGGCTTTGCGTGAGAAGGGATATGAGCTTCCCTGTGGCATTGATCTGATGCTGTCTGGCAACATTCCAAATGGTTCAGGTCTTTCGTCTTCTGCTTCGGTAGAGATTCTGACCGGCTATATTCTCAATGATCTGTTTCAACTGGGGATTTCCAATCAGGATCTGGCACTTCTGGGGCAGTTTTCGGAGAATCATTTCAATGGTGTCAATTGTGGCATTATGGATCAGTTTGCCATCGCCATGGGCAAAAGGGATCACGCGATTTTTCTGGATACGGCGGATCTTTCTTATGAATATGCGCCGATCAGGTTAGACGGAGCCAGGATCGTGATCTCCTGCAGCAACAAACGGCGTGGTCTGGGAGATTCGAAGTACAATGAACGCCGTGCAGAGTGTGAGAAGGCGTTGGAAGAGATCCGGAAGGTAAGACAGGTGGACAGCCTGGGAGCTCTGACGGAGGAGCAGTTTGAGGAAGTACGGGACGCCGTGAAGGATCCGGTCCGCCGCAGACGGGCAAAACATGCGGTATATGAGAACCGGCGTACCGTGAAGGCGGTAGAGGCATTGAAGGCAGACGATATTGCACTGTTTGGAAAGCTGATGAATGAATCCCACATTTCCCTCCGGGATGATTACGAGGTGACGGGCAGAGAGCTGGATACACTCGTAGAAGAGGCATGGAAGGTCGATGGTGTTCTGGGGTCCCGTATGACAGGAGCCGGATTTGGGGGATGCACCGTGAGCATTGTAAAGGATGATGCAGTGGATACCTTTATTGAACGGGTTGGTAGAGCATATAAGTCTGCAATCGGTTATAAAGCTGATTTCTATGTGGTACAGATTGGTGATGGTCCGGCAAAGCTATAGCCGGTCAGACAGATAAGTATTATGAGGCAAGATTGACTGCACCTAAGGAGAAAGAGACAAAATACGAAGGGGGTGTGTGGTATGGAAATTAATACAGAAAGTACGACAGACAGTGGTTTTGAAATGCATAAGGAGCAGTTTGCGCGTCTGGCAGGCATGTCTGAGTGCGGTATGATGATCGCCAAAATGCAGGCTGAGCCGGAGATTATGTATGCTAATGATGGATTTTACAAAATGTTTCAGTATACCCCGGAGGAGTTTCGGAAATGTTTTGAAAACAGAGTCATGGGACCGGCTCTTCCAGAGGAAAAGCAGAGAATGAAGGCATTGATGGCACGTCAGGTCAGCATGGGGGGGAGCATTCATCTGGAATTCCGGGCCAAACGCAAGGATGATTCCATTATATGGATCTCATTCCGGGCCAAGAGAGAGGCAAAACCGGGGAGTATGATCTATTACTGCTCGTGTCTGGATATATCCGGTTCGAAACGTCATTTACAGGACGTTTATAATGCGAAACGGGAGCTGGATCTGATCGCCAACAGTATTCCGGGCGGCGTGATCAAGGTCCGGTTAAATGATTTCAAGATCATGTATGCCAATGACGGATTTTTCCGTTTGGCGGGTTACAGCCGGTCGGAGTATAGTATGCAGTTTCACAATGATACGTCGGAGCTGGTGTATCCGGAGGATATGGATATGGTGAGCAGGGTGATAAGGCAGGCGATTGAAAATAGAGGACCCCTTGCCATGGAGTATCGCATCATGGCCAAAAGCGGAGAAATCCGCTGGTCGTATATCAACGGTACCCGGATTGATGATGACAATGGTCAGCCGGTATATTTGTGCGTGATCGTGGACATTACTGCCAGAAAGCTGGCAGAGGCAGAACTGGCAGATAATAATCATCGTTCCAATGTTATTACAAAGATGTTGAGGGAAACCATCTGGACCTATGATCTGGATGCACATGTTCTTCACCGGGACGGAGATCTGGGAGGGACTTACTCGCCGGAGACGATTCTGGAGGGACAGTTTACTGATGAAAACATTCGTTCGATTATCCATCCGGATGATGTTGATAAATTTATACAAATGAGAAACTCCTGGGATTCCAATGCCGGCACGCATCAGGACACTTTTCGGGTGATCAACAGCAACGGATCATATCACAGGGTTCAGATCAGTTCGTCTACTGAGAAAAAGGAAGATGGACAAGGCATTGTTGTTTACGGTCTGACCCGGCTTATTCCGGATAGCGGGCAGAATGCGGTGAAGGCAGAACAGGTCAAAAATTCCGAGCTGGAGATTACCCAGCTTGCAGGTAAACTCAAAAAGATCGCGGCTTCGGCAAGAGCCAGGACGGAGGACACCATTACCGGATTACTTCCGTATGCTTCCTTTTTAAGAAAGGCAGAGAAGATTCTGACATCCCGCAGAGAAGATTCCCATTATGCACTGATCTGCGCAGATATCAATGAATTTCAGAGTTTCAGTCACCATTATGGCTTTTCGGTAAGTAATCGTATCCTCAAGGCATTTTCCGATGTATTGTTAAATCATTTGACAAAGGACGGAATGTGTGCGAGAGTAGACGGGGACTATTTTGTTGTATTGTTTCAGTATGATACACACAAGGAACTGGTTAATGCCATGTCTGCTGTGGTGCGTCATCAGCAGGAAGTGGAGGCAGAGGAGGACAATATTGACTTTGGTTCCACGGTAGGTGTATATCTGATCCAGAAGGAGGATCAGGAGCTTTTGGAGATGCTGGAAAAGGCGGATCTAGCCCGCAGAAGCATTAAAGGACTTCGGGGCAACCATTATGCGATATACACAGAGGACATGGAGGAGCAGCTTTCCAGAGAAGATGAAATGGCAGGCGAGATTCGTCGTGCTATGGACGAGCATAGCGTGGAGATCAGTTATCTTCCAAGGATCAAGGGAGATAAGGAACATGTGATCGGATGCAAGGCGATTCCAAGGATTCTGATGAAGGACGGCCAGTATTTTGAATATACACAGATCATGCATCTGATGGAACGTGGTGCCCAGCTGGAGGAGTTTAGTTTCTATCTGCTGCAGGAGGTGGCAGATAACATTGGTGCCTGGAAAGCGAAGGGCAATCAAGTCATTCCGGTTTCTCTGGAAATGACAGCAAGCCAGTTGTCAACAAGGCATGCTGTGGAGCGTATACATAACATTGTTGTGGAGCAAAATAAACTCGAACCGCAGGATTTCATTTTTGAGATTCCGGAGCGTTTTTTTGCGGATGCCACGACGGCATTTGAGGTAGCAATACGCAATCTGACTAATCTGGGATACCAGGTGGTGATCAGTCGTTTTGGTGCAGACCACACTGCGGTTAATTCCATGCGCCGTCTGCCGGTGACAGGCATTAAATTCCACGGAGAATATTTCAGTGAGCATATGATCAATGAAAAGGATACTGTGATCTTCCGAAAGACCGTGGAGATGGCAAAGGAGATGGGACTTACCGTTACCTGTGGAGGCATCCACACCAGACTTCAGGAGGAGTATGCAAAAAAGATAGGATGCGATGTGTTTGAGGGCATCATATATTATGGAGCCATGAAAAACGTTGTATTTGAAAAATGCTTTTTGAGCGAATAAATCATAAAGGAGAAAAGACATGTTAGACTTGAAATTTGTCAGAGAAAATCCTGACATCGTAAAACAGAACATCAAAAATAAGTTCCAGGACGAGAAGCTTCCGTTGGTGGATGAGGTGATCGCTCTGGATGCAGAGGCAAGAAAGACACAGCAGGAGGCTGATGAGCTTCGTGCCCGCCGCAAAAAGATCTCCAAGGAGATCGGTGGCCTGATGGCACAGGGGAAAAAGGATGAGGCAGAGCAGAGAAAGGCAGAGGTTGCCGAGATCGCCCCTCGTCTCGAAAAGCTGCAGGCAAAGGAGCCGGAGCTTGCGGAAAAGATCCAGAAGATCATGATGGTCATTCCAAACATTATCGACCCAAGTGTGCCGATCGGTAAGGATGACAGTGAAAATGTCGAGATCGAAAAGTTTGGTGATCCGGTCGTTCCTGATTTCGAGGTGCCGTATCATACAGAGATTATGGAGCGTTTTGATGGTATTGATCTGGATGCTGCCGGTAAGGTGGCAGGAAACGGATTTTATTATCTGATGGGAGATATTGCCAGACTTCATTCCGCAGTGATCTCCTATGCGAGAGATTTCATGATCGACCGTGGGTTTACCTACTGTGTACCTCCATTTATGATCCGAAGCAATGTGGTAACAGGTGTTATGAGCTTTGCCGAGATGGATGCCATGATGTATAAGATCGAGGGCGAGGATCTGTACCTGATCGGTACCAGTGAGCATTCCATGATCGGTAAATTCATTGATACGATCCTGGAGGAGAAGTCACTTCCACGTACCCTGACAAGCTATTCTCCATGTTTCCGTAAGGAAAAGGGAGCCCACGGTATTGAGGAGCGTGGTGTTTACCGTATCCATCAGTTCGAAAAGCAGGAAATGATCGTTGTCTGCAAGCCGGAGGAGAGCAAGGCATGGTTTGACAAGCTGTGGCAGAATACGGTGGATCTGTTCCGTACACTGGATATCCCGGTTCGTACCCTGGAGTGCTGCTCTGGTGATCTGGCAGATCTCAAGGTGAAGTCCATTGATGTTGAGGCATGGTCTCCACGTCAGAAGAAATACTTCGAGGTCGGAAGCTGTTCCAACCTCGGCGATGCACAGGCACGCCGCTTAAAGATCCGCGTGAAGGGTGAGGACGGCAGCAAATATTTCGCACATACCCTGAACAACACCGTAGTTGCACCGCCTCGTATGCTCATTGCATTCCTGGAGAATAATCTGCAGGAGGACGGCAGTGTAAGAATTCCGGAAGCCCTCAGACCATATATGGGTGGAATGGAAGCCATTACCGTAAAGAAATAATTTAGAGGGATCTGTGGTGCGGTCTTAGCAGAAAGATCACACCATCGCAAAATATAGTAAATAATAAAACCGGCATGGACGGCAGATGTATGGGAAAACATCTGCTGTCTGTACCGGTTTTTCTTCTTTATTCCGAATCTTCGCCGGAATCGGTATCTTCTTCCGTGGCGGAGTCTGATCCTTTTTCATCCTTACGCCGGAACAAAGGAAACAGAAAACTTCCGAGGATCGTAAAGATAATATAGCATGCAGCGGCAATAATGATAATGCGCTTGAACCATTTCAGATGAGCCGTTGTGATGTGATATTCCTTCGTCAGATTGTGGCTAACCTTTGCCTGGATCTTGTTCTTTGGAATCGGACCGATCTCCCGGCTGTCGGTGGAGTCATTCCGGTTGTCTCCCATAACAAAATACTCATCATCCGCCAGAGTAATGGACAGATCCTCTGTGATCATCGGTTCTGCAATATAATCTTCTTTTAATGCTTTGCCGTTGACATATACCGTGTTATCGCGGATCTCGACCTTGTCTCCCGGCAGACCGATGCAGCGTTTTACAATCCGTTCTGACAGCACATCGCTGTATATGATCAGGATATCGTCGGCCTTGATGTCGGCATTTTTTTCGCCTACCAGCAGATCTCCGTGGGAATAGGTATGATCCATGCTGTGGCCGTCTACAGTAAAAAGCGGCATTTGCCGGATAAAGATGATCAGGGCGATCACAGCCAGCAGAAAGAGAAATTGAAGTGTATCCGCAAGAGAAAAATGTTTCTCTTTTTTGTTTTTATTGTCGGTTTCCGCAGAGGAAAGCTTCTCTCCGGAAATGTTATCTGGTTCGTTCATGCTTGTATGATCCTTTCGTTGATAATGCATTCATCTTATCACATCCCTTTCGTAATGTAAAATAAGACCGAGGTTCCAGCTCAAAGTTCAGAGAAATATTAGAAATCGTTTAGAAAAATCATAAGCATTCCCAGACATCTCCCATTAAACTTATAAGTAACTCAAGAAAAAATGGGAGATGATATAAAATGAAAAGACAGTACAGGAGAAGAAAAAGAAAATGGCTCCTGGGAATCATTCTGGTTCTGGTGGGGGTACGTGTTTTGACGACAAATTATTATATGGGGGATATATCCCGGAGTATAGATCAGTTTCGTCAGAGCCTGTCGTCTCTGGGACAGGATGATTTCTGGAAAGATAAAGAAGGACAATACCCGGAGCAGTTGATCGAACTGGCCAAAAAGAATCCGGAGACGAGACAGTTTGTGAAGGATTATCCCAAACAGGCAGGAAAAGCACAGAAGATTCGTCTGACCTCCTCTGATCTGGAGGGCAATCAGGAAAGTGGTGTGCCATTGTTTCTGCAGTGGGATGAACGATGGGGATACCGCAAATACGGCAATGATTTTATGGCGCTGACAGGGTGTGGTCCCACCTGTCTTGCCATGGTGGCATGCCATACCTTTCAAAATGACAAATGGAATCCATGGAAGGTGGCAAAACTGGCGCAAAAGAATGGATTTTATGTAAAAGGACAAGGATCAGCATGGTCTTTGATGACAGACGGGGCGGCACTGCTGGGGCTTAGTGGGACAGAAATGTCCTGCGATGAAGAGGTGATCCGGCGAACCCTTCAGGAGGGGCATGTGATCATTTGTGCCATGCGGCCGGGAGATTTTACCACAGCAGGACATTTTCTGGTTCTGTCGGGAATGAAAGATGACCGGCAGGTGATTATCAATGATCCCAACAGCCGCAAAAACAGTGAAAAAGTATGGAAGCTGTCACAGGTGGTGCCGCAGATCAAGAATTTGTGGAAATATTAGGGCAAATTGTATGGTAGAAATATATAGAAATATTAGGCAGGATTGCAAGAGGAAATATTAGAAAAATGGGTGTTGACTTATATTTTGAAATGTGCTAAAATATTTTACGGTTTGTAAAGCAAGCCATACTGCCGTAGACAGTAGGTGCCGATCGTTCGGCGTAAGGAGACCGCCTACCGAGGAAGGATGTAATTATTTTGATGATTTCACCTCTCTGTGTTTACGCAGGGAGGTTTTCTTGTTTTGAAGTAAGACTTCCCAGGCAGGAAAAATATGGGACTGCCCAGGAAAGGAGATATCTTATGGCAAAGGTTGAATTAAAACAGCCAATCGTTGATGAAATCAAGGCGAAGATTGACGGCGCTACTACTATAGTTCTCGTTGATTATCGTGGACTGACTGTAGAACAGGACACAAAACTTCGTAAGGGATTGAGAGAGGCAGGATGTGAGTACAAGGTATACAAGAATACACTCATGAAGCGTGCGTTTGAGGGTACTGATTTCGCACAGTTAGATGATCTTTTAGATGGACCATCTGCTATCGCAATTTCTAAGGAAGATGCAACAGCACCTATCCGCGTTCTGAATAACGTTGCGAAAGAGGCTGAGGCTTTGGAATTCAAGGGAGCTGTCGTTGAGGGAACATTCTATGATGTTGACGGTGTTAAGTCACTGGCAAGCATTCCATCAAGAGACGAGCTTATTTCCAAGCTGCTTGGTTCTTTGCAGTCACCTATTACCAATCTTGCTCGTGTGCTTAATCAGATCGCAGAGCAGGGCGAGGGTGCAGCAGAGGCTTAAATTTTATTAAGAAAACAAAAACGAAAAGAAAATAATACGGAGGTTATAGAAATGACTACACAGGAATTTATTGATGCTATCAAGGGCATGACAGTGTTAGAGCTGAACGATTTAGTTAAGGCATGTGAGGAAGAGTTTGGTGTATCTGCAGCAGCAGGCGTTGTTGTAGCAGCAGCAGGCGGAGATGCAGCAGGCGCAGCAGAGAAGGACGAGTTCGATGTTGAGCTTACAGAAGTTGGTGCAAACAAGGTTAAGGTTATCAAGGTTGTTCGTGAGGTAACTGGTCTTGGACTTAAGGAAGCTAAGGAAGTTGTAGATGGCGCTCCTAAGGTTCTTAAAGAGGGTGCTTCTAAGGACGAGGCTAACGAGATCAAAGAGAAGCTCGAGGCTGAGGGTGCTAAGGTTACACTTAAGTAATTTAACCTTAAATAAAAATGACACATTATGTCCAATGACATGATATGTCGTGAAAATATGCTGGCAGAGATTTCAGAGATGAAATTTCTGTCAGCTTTTGTTTGCTTGTAAACATTGCCGGAATGAAAGGTGAGGAAGTTATGGCAAAGAAAATGACGGAAGGCAGACCGCTGCCTTTGATAATGGGATTTGCAGTACCCCTTCTGGTGGGAAATATACTGCAGCAGACATATAATATTATTGATGCGGCAATTGTCGGGAGAGCACTGGGGGCCAATGCTCTGGCGAGTGTAGGCGCATCAAGCAGTGTCCAGTTTCTGGTACTTGGCTTTTGCATTGGTATCACATGTGGCTTTGGTGTACCCATTGCCAAAAGCTTTGGGGCAGGGAATCTGCCGGAAATGCGGAGTCACATTTTTCATTCCATGTTTCTGACAGGTGTCTTTGCGGTAGTGTTGACGGCAGTGTGTGCGGTTTTCTGTCCACAGATCCTGCATATGCTGTCAACGCCGGACAAGATCTATCCGGGGGCATATCATTACCTGCTCATTCTCTTTCTGGGCATTCCATTTACCCTGTTATATAATCTGATGTCCAGTATCCTGCGGTCGGTGGGGGACAGCCGGACACCGTTTGTTTTTCTGGCGATTTCCACGGTGTTAAACATTATACTGGATCTGGTCTGTATTCTGGTGTTCCACTGGGGGTGTGCCGGAGCGGCGGCAGCAACCATCACGGCACAGGCGATCAGTGGAATCCTTTGCTGTATTTATATCTGGACGAAGGTGCCGCTTCTGAGACTATCCAAAGCAGACTGCAGGCTTCACAGCCGCGGCGTACGCATTATGACCACCATGGGAGTGCCAATGGGACTTCAGTATTCCATTACGGCCATCGGAAGCATGGTGATGCAGTATGCCAATAACAGCCTTGACAGCGTTGTGTATGTTTCGGCATTTACGGCGGCTCTGCGATTGAAACAGTTTTTTATGTGTCCATTTGATGCGTTTGCAACCGGTGTATCCGTTTTTTGCAGCCAGAATCTGGGAGCAGGCAAAAAGAAACGTATCGTAAAGGGATTTTTTCAGGGAATGGCAGTGGCTGTGGGCTATGGTTTGTGTGCCGGTATTATGCTGATATTCTTTGGACGTACCCTCTGCCGGATCTTTATCAGCGGGAAAGAAGTGGAAGTGCTGGATGCGGCGGCAAAGTATATGTTCTGTCAGGGCTTTTTCTTCTGGAGTCTTGGTATTTTAAATACATGCCGTATGACCACGCAGGGACTTGGTTATTCCGGCAGAGCCGTATTTTCCGGTGTCACAGAGATGGTGGCAAGGATCGTGGTCAGTCTGATCTTTGTGCCAGTCTACGGTTACACGGCAATCTGCTTTGGTGATCAGACGGCGTGGATTTGTGCATGTATTTATATTCTGCCAACCTGCCTGATCTGTCTGAAAAAAGTCGGAGCCGATTTCCGGCTCCGGAAGGCAGCCTGAATTTTTATTGGATACATTGAACTGACTATATATCTAGTAAGAGCGTATTAAAATCGAAACGGCGGGAAAAACGGATCACGTTTTGGACGGGGACGACAAGGTGGCGGACAGTGTGACGGTCCGGGCTGAGGTCCTGGTGGTTTCGGAGGGGCACAAGAGGGAGGTCCCGGTTGAGGTCTTGGAGGTCCCGGCGGCTTTGGAGGAGGACAGGGCTTAGGTTCCGGTTTCGGAGGCGTACAGTGGGATGATCCCGGAGGTGGTCCCGGTGGTTTCGGAGGCGTACGGTGGGATGATCCCGGAGGAGGACCCGGCGGTTTCGGAGGCGTGCAGTGCGATGGCCCAGGAGGTGGTCCCGGTGGTTTTGGAGACACACAGGGGCGCGATCCCGGTGCAGGCCCCGGTTTTGGCGGCATACAGAACGGACAGCACGGAAAACAGGGAGGTGGACAGGGCAATGGACACGGTTTGGGCTGAGGCTTTGGCGGCTTCGGCGGTGGGACTGGCTTGTGCTTATGACCACAGAAAGCATCCAGCATAGAGTTTACATCTTCCCAGCAATGCTTCAGATGAATTACCTTACGGTTTAATCGGAAGTTATATTGTGTTCTCCGGGCAATACTTCGACGGATCGACATAGGGCAGCCTCCTTTCTGACAGACTTTTTCGACATATTCAGATTATTTTATGCGGAAGTGGTGAAAACGTGCATGAAAATTAATTTACCTATAAAGAATACAACGAAAACAGTCGATATTTTTAATAGAAAACCATATGTTTTAGGCAGATATGTTCGCAACAGGAAAAAGGAGGTTCGGGAACATGAGTGTATCATCAATTAATGGAGTAAACGGATATACCGCGGTCAAGACCGCAGAGGCAGAGAAGACAGCAAAGGCGGCAGAGACAACCAAGGATCAGGTCAAGGATGACGCAGCCGTATTCGAGAAGAGCACAGAGACCAAAAAGGACAGTGCCAATCAGATTTATAACAAAGACAATGTGATCGCAAAGCTTAAGGCAGACCAGCAGAGCCGTCTGGATAGTATGAACAGTCTGGTGCAGAAGCTTTTGGGTAAGCAGGCAGAGAAGTTCAACCTGGCGACAGGTACCAATCTGGCAGCTACATTCCGTGAGATCGCAGGCAAGGTAGACCAGCAGACCATCGATGATGCCAAGGCATCGATCGCAGAGGATGGATATTGGGGAGTGGATCAGACCTCAGACCGTCTGGTCAGCATGGCGATCGCGCTTGCCGGTGGAGATACGGACAAGGCAGATACCATGATGGCGGCTATCGAAAAGGGATATAAGCAGGCAACAAAGGCATGGGGAGAGGATCTTCCACAGATCTGCCAGGACACCATGGATGCCACCCGACAGAAGATGGACGACTGGAAGAATGGAGTAACCACGGCAGAGGACTATTCCAAATACCTCAGTTGATCTATTTCCAAATTACGGTAATTTGATTTTTTAATTTGTCAAAACAAATGTCTTAGGACAGAGCCTCATAAGGACGGGACACTGCGGATCATATGCGGTGCCCCGTCTTGTGGTATATAAATGAAGGGGATTTTGACAGATCAGGTCAGACATCGTTTCGGATTGGAATTAAGATATCCGTTTTGTAGGCGTCATTCTTGGTGATACGCATTATGCCGTAATATTTATTGACGGTATTCTCGATGTTTTGAATTCCGTAGCCGTGTTCTAAGCCGGCAGGGTGGTTCATAAGAGCAGGATAAAGATTGACGATCAGCATACTAAAAAAGAGCTCTCCGGCACCGATGCAGATCTGAAAATAAATAGCTGCAAACAGCCTCTGTTTTGTGGAACAGTCGTATAAAAAACAAAGCCATAAAATAGAGGAAAAACTGATAAGATATGTAAAAAATTGTGAATAACGAAAAGATGAGGAAAGACATAAGATAGCTTGCTAATTTCATAGTTCTCCTTTCCGGGATTCATCAAAATAGTTTGGCTTAATGATCCTTCGCCATATTGGAGCGATGGAAGTTAAGTGCGTTGCTTTTAAAGTTATAAAATATGCAGATAGAGGGAGAGAAAATGATGAAAAAGAGAATACCTTTTGGAACCTTGATCATTAGTATAATATGTTGCATGATCGTTACGATGTGGTCATCGGAGAATATATCTGCCAGGAAAAAATCCGATGTTTTAGGTGCACTTATTTTGGACGAGAACAAAAATCTTGTTGGGACAGAGGGTGGAGAAAGCTGGAAGACGATACAAATGAGTTTGTCCTGGATGGCAGAGGATACCTCAAAAAGTAATAATTGTTATCGGATCAAGGCGAATGCATTTCAAAATTGTCCAAATCTGAAAAATATTGTAATTCCCTTTCCGGAGGATTCCTATGGATCGATACAGGAGGTTGATGCTCATGCATTTGACGGTTGTTCCTCCAAATTAACGGTATATTGTCCGGCGAATACATATTTGCAGAAAAGAGTGCTGGAGCTTGGGATTAAATGGAAAGACTATGATTCAAAAAAGTGGGATGCCATAAGCCGTGACAGCGCCAAATACGTGATAATGAATCAAAGCAGGGAGATCATTGCGCATGGAGCGTCGGGTTTAAATGTGACATTTCCGAAAATAACCAAAAAGATTAGATCCTATGCTTTTGCGAATGTTGGATTTGATAAGGTGACGATACCGGCGTCTGTTGTGGATATAGAAGGATATGCTTTTCGAGGCTCCGGAATGCGGAAGGTGGTATTTCAGAAAGGAAAAGGAAAATCGAAATATAAGGTGGTGCGCAGCAGGGCATTTGCGGATACATGTCTGGAAAGTGTTCAGTTTGCGGAGGGGGTGACCAGCATCGAGAAAAATGCATTTCAGGATAACGATATGCTGAAAAAGATTTATATACCCTCTTCTTGTAAGCGGATATCCAGGAATATGTTTGGGACAGATCGCATGAAAAAGCAGGTTACTATTTATGGGAAAAAGGGAAGTGCTGCGATTGCATTTGCCAAAAAGAACGGGTATCAATATAAATGTCGGTAATGAAAGACGGGTTTATCACATTGGAATAGAGATGACAAATGAACTGATTGCATATGTGGAGGAGGAAAAAAACAGACCGGTGGAAACGCAGGAGGGAAGAAGAGCGGCGGATGACACCGTGGAATGCCTTGTGTCAAGGGGAGGATATTGTTATAATATACGCAAAGGTTACTATTCACAGCAGTTTTCTGTGGGCTCTGGCGGCCGTGAATAGCAACACGCAAAGGCGGAGAGTGCAGCATCCGGGAAAGCAGGTGAGCGTATGGCAAAGGTGATAAGCATTGGAAAGCAGAGTTTTTCGGCTTTAAGAGAACAGGATTATTTTTTCGTAGATAAGACCAATTTGATCAAAGAATGGTGGGAGAAGGGGGATGACATTACCTTGATCGCCCGTCCCCGCCGTTTTGGCAAGACATTGAATATGAGTATGCTGGAATGTTTCTTTTCGAATAAGTATGCAAACCGGGCAGATCTGTTTGAAGGTCTTTCTATCTGGGAGGAGGAGAAATACCGAAATCTGCAGGGAACGTATCCGGTGATTTTTCTAAGCTTCGCTGTGGTAAAAGCAGGGAATCTGGAGGATGCCAAGATACAGATCAAGCAGGAGATCGTGCGGCTTTATAGAAATAACAGATATCTGTTAGAATCGGATTGTCTCAGCCCGGAAGAAAAGGAAGAGTACCGTAGTTTGTCTATAGATATGTCGGATGCGCTGACAATCTCTTCGCTTAATGTTTTGAGTGAATATATGTCCAGATATTACGGCAGGAAGGTGATCATCCTTTTGGATGAATATGACACGCCGATGCAGGAGGCATATGTGCAGGGATACTGGGAGGAAATCACATCGTTTATCAGGAGTCTGTTCAATGCCACATTTAAGACAAATCCCTATCTGGAGAGGGCTGTTATGACAGGGATCACAAGAGTGTCCAAGGAATCTATTTTTTCAGACTTAAACAATCTCAGGGTGGTAACGACAACGTCAGATATGTATGCCGAATGCTTTGGCTTTACAGAGACAGAGGTGTTTTCAGCACTGGATGATTTTGGAATGTCTGACAAAAAGGGCGAGGTAAAGCAATGGTATGATGGGTTTACTTTTGGGGAACATCGCGATATCTACAATCCGTGGTCGATCACAAATTATCTGAAAGAGGGGAAACTTCACCCTTACTGGGCATCGACCAGCTCCAACAGTCTGGCAGGGAAACTGATACGGACGGCGTCGGTAGATGTAAAGGAGAAGATGGAGGATCTGCTGCAGGGGAAGCAGATCACGGTGAACTTTGATGAGCAGATCGTCTATAATCAGTTAGATCACAATGAAAATGCAATTTGGAGTCTTCTGCTTGCCAGCGGCTATTTAAAGGTAGAGAACGTGGATTACCGGGGGATTACGAGAGAGCCATGGTATAATTTAAGTATTACCAATATTGAGACACTGAGTATGTTTATGCACATGTTTCGCGGATGGTTTACAAGCAGCGATGCAAATTATAATGATTTTGTAAAAGCATTGTTGAGAGGTAATCTGAAGGAAATGAATATTTATATGAATGATGTGGCACTTGCTACCTTCAGCAGTTTTGACGCTGGAAGAAAACCCTCAGCAAAGCATCAGCCGGAGCGGTTTTATCATGGCTTTGTACTGGGACTTTTGGTGGAACTGCGGGACAGGTATGAGATACGTTCCAACAGAGAAAGCGGTTATGGCCGGTATGATGTTATGCTGAATCCTCTGACAGAGAATGGGGATGCGATCATCATTGAGTTTAAGGTTTATGAACCGGACGAGGAGAAAACTCTGCTGGATGCCGTGCAGTCTGCTTTGAAGCAGATTGCAGAGAAGAATTACGATGCAGAGCTGCTGTCGCAGGGGATTCCGGCAGACCGAATCCGGCATTATGGATTTGCATTTGAAGGGAAAAAGGTGCTGATCGGAACGGAACCTGCAGTCTGCCTTTGACAGTTATGCACAGGCATTGAACTATTATTACTGCCGTTATGATTTTATTGCAGAGCTTATGAGGCGGCTTATGCCTCCGGAAGCTGGGTGCGGCACAGGATGATATCATAATCCGGATATTGTTCCTGTGCTTTTTTGAATGCCATACGGGCAAGGATCTCGTCCTGGTAAAGTCCATATGTGGTAGGACCGCTTCCACTCATCAGAGAGCCGATGGCACCGTTATCCTTCAAAAACTGCTTCAACTCCGCTAAAACAGGATATTCCGGGATAGTAACCGTTTCCAGCACATTGGATAACCGGCGGGCAAGAGACGCATCATCGTGACGGCGGATACAGTCGATCAGATGCTCTGTGTCAGGGTGGTCGGTAATTTCCTCAAGCTTCAGATGGGTATACACATAGCCGGTGCTGACGGAAATATCCGGTTTGATCAGTAAAGTCCACAGCGGTGTCAGATCCGGCAGTCTCGTAAGAATTTCACCGATCCCTTCGGAAAGCATCGTGCCCTTCTGGAGGCAGAACGGTACATCAGCACCCAGAGTAACGCCGATATCACAAAGCTCTCCCAGAGTCAGCCCCAGCTCACAAAGTGCATTGACACCAAGCAGCGTGGCGGCACAGTCTGAACTTCCACCGGCCAGCCCGGCAGCGGCGGGAATATTCTTTTCCAGATAAATATCCAGCCCGTCCGTGATATGGCACCGCTCCTGCAGAAGCTTTGCAGCCTTCCAGACCAGATTTTTCTCTGGTGGGATACGATCCGGCAGTTCTTTATTCATAGAAAAATGAATGCCCGGTCCGGCTGTTTTGCGGATGGTCACTTCGTCGTACAGATCAATGGTCTGCATGATCATGCGGAGATCATGGTAGCCGTTTTTGCGGCGGCCGGTCACATCCAGAGAAAGATTGATCTTTGCAGGTGCTTTTATAGTAATGGATTCGCTCATAAACAAACACTCCTTTCGAATTACGTTTAGTATAGCAGTAAAACAAAAGAATGTACATGAGATTTCATTTAAAAATAAATGGCATTTATTTTTAAAAGTATGCTACAATAAGACAGGAAATGCGAAATGAAGTATATAACCGCAATAGGGTATAGGAAAGGAGTTTACTGAAATGAGGAATTTGTTTACAGGAAAACGAAAAAGGATCCTGTCTGTTATCATGACGGCTGCATTGCTGTTTAGCAGTCCGGGAGACATCATGGTATCTCACGGGGAGGAGGCAGCCGGAAAAACGCTTCCCACACATGAAGCTGCGGACACTGCCATATGGACAGGCAGTATTTGCCTGAACAAACAGGAGATGACAGCAAAGGGAGAGACCACCTCCGAGAATCTCACAGAATTTTGTGGAAAAGACAACTGGGGAATCTGGAGTGGTGGAGACTCAAAGGAAGGATGGATCGCAGCAAATATGATGATGCGTATGGATCTGAGTGCATATGCAGATCCGGTAGTAGAGGTAGAGGGTACATACGAGCCGGGGGACGAAAGTAATCCGTCAGCATGTCTTGAATATAAGTTCTCGGATGAGGATAATGCAGCAATGACAAGCACAGATACTTTTGCAAACGGTGAGTTTTCGCAAAAGATTTCATTAAAAAAATCTGCGGAAAGCTATTTTTTTATGGCACCTAAGAACGTGGAAACCGGTGCTGTTTTTACGATAAGCAGGGTCACTGTATTTGACATGGCAAACGGAGAGCCGGTGATCACGGAAGCACCGGTGACAACAGAAAAGCCGGCATCTTATCCGACCCATTCTGCAGTGGACAGAGCAAACTGGTCCGGTTCCATCTGGGTAGACAATGATCTGGATAATGCAGGTGCAGACACGGCGTCACAGACATTGGATGAATTTTGCGGAAAGGATAACTGGTTCTCGTGGAGTGGATCGGGAAATGGATGGGCAGGAGCCAATATCAATATGGGAATGGATCTGAGTGCATATGCAGATCCGGTGGCAAAGGTGACAGTGGAGGCAGATAAAGATATCAAAAATGCCCTTGGAGTATGCATGGAAAAGCCGTTTGATTACGCACAAAAAGTAAATGTTACAAAGGGTCGGCAGGAATATGTATTTGCCTTGAATGTTGATAAATCATCCTACTTTGCAATAACGCCAAAAGAGACAGGAGCAAAGATTGTTGGGATTGAAATATACGACAGGGCTTTGCAGACTCCGACGGCAGAGCCGGTTTCCAGCGAACCGTCCGGTATCGTTCCGACGGCACCAGCCATTGTACGGACGTCAGAACCTGCGGCTTCACCGACGGTTGATCCGGAGTCAGTTGTGCCGACACATGCAGCGATTGATACAGCAGTATGGACCGGCACATTGATGGTGGATACCGAGAATATGACCAGCAGTTGGATTACAGCTGCGGAGAATTTATCCCGGTTCTGCGGCCGTAAAAACTGGGGAGGCTGGAATGGAGGTAACAAGGATGACGGATATGTATCTGCCAACATGTATATGAATATGGATCTGAGTGCATATGAGGAGCCGGTAGTAGAGGTGGAGGGAACACTACAGTGTGAAGATTCCTACTCATATCTGCAGTATGCCTATGATGAAGATTGGGAGACCGGAAAGTATATCAAAGTTGTATCGGGAGACATTGATGAAAAGATTTCTCTGAAAAAGGGATTTAAAGGATATTTTGGAATTGCACCTAATTTGCAGACAGGAAATTCGGGAGTGTTTCATATAACAAGGATTACCATTTATGATGCGGCTGTTTCGCAGCCACAGATCACAGATCCTCCTGTTGTTACAGCGGCACCGGTCAATTATCCGACGCATAGTGCGGTGGATGTTGGAGTCTGGAACGGACGTCTTATAGTAGATAAAACATTAATGGCATCCATCGCAGAAACGTCAGAAGCAGATTCCAATCTGGAACAGTTTTGCGGTTCGGAGAATCTGAACATATGGTCCGGAAGTGGAACAAGCTGGGCAGGTGCCAAATTGGAGGCATCCATGGACATGAGTGCATACAGCAGTCCGGCTGCCAGAGTTACGATCCGTTCCGAGAAAACACTGGAACAGGGAATCAGCTGGACGATTGTGAAAGATTTTCAGAATTGGCGGAACAAAGGGGTGGAGGAAGGAATAAACAGTTATGTATTTTCGTTAGATCCTGCCAGACCGGCATATTTTGGAATACAGCCGATCCAAAATGGAGTTACGGTTCTGAAAGTAGAGATTGGAGAACGGGAAGCTTTTCATCCGGAGACATCAGAACAGCCGGACACACCGGTTTCCACAACACGGGCTGCGGTAACGGCAACGCCTGTGGCATCCATTCCTGCAAGCAGTGGGGCAACAGCCGTTCCGGCATCAACACCCATATCAACAGAGACACCGATGCCGACAAATCCATCGGAGATAACATCATCTCCTGAGCCGGGAGTGGAACCGGGTGCTGCGGTCAAGCCGACAAAGACTCCGTCGTCAAGTGCCAAACCGGGTGCTGCGGTTAAGCTGACAAAGACTCCGTCGTCAAGTGCCAAACCGGGTACTGCGGTCAAGCCGACAAAGATTCCGTCGTCAAGTGCCAAACCGGGTACTGCGGTCAAGCCGACAAAGACTCCGTCATCCAGTGTAAAACCGGGTGTTACCGCACAGCCGGTACAGAGTCCGGATACTTCGCTTACACCTTCTGAGCTTCCTTCGGAAACTCCAGTGGTAAGTATCGTGCCGACCGGAAAGCCATTAGAAATTCCTACGGCGAAACCACAGGAAACGATAGTGCCACAGAAGACAACCGTGCCGCCGGTTGTGAAAACAGAACCGTCTGAAAAACCGTTAGAGGCCGGATTGGTCATTGAAACGGATAACAATATTGTCGAGGTGGAAGCGGACGGGGAAAGTGTTTCCATTGTAGACGGAGATAATACTTCTTCCTCTGTTACCGTTGGCAAGACTGTGGTAAACGGTAAAATCTGTAAAGTAGTCAGAATAGGAAAGGGTGCTTATAAAAACAACAAAAAGATCAAAAAGCTTACGGTTAAAAATTCTGTAAAATACATTGGGAAAAATTCTTTTGCCGGCTGCAAAAAATTAAAAAAGATTGTATTTACGTCCGAAAAAGTACCGGCAATTGGAAAAGATGCCTTCAAAAATATTGACAAAAAGGCAGTATTTTACGTACCGAAAAAATCTCTCAAAAAATATAAAAAAGTACTTAAGGCATCCGGCGGTTTCAAAAAAACCATGCGGATCGTGGGTAGATAGAATAGCATAAGTATCACCGATGGAAGATATTTAAAAGGGCAAAATGTAAATTTTGCCCTTTTTTTAAACAACATGTGGTACATTCTCTTGAAAATAAAAACAAGATATGGGATAATAATGTGAAAAGTAAAAGCAGCATTTTTGTCATAACATAACAATGGGGGAGAATACAAATGAAACGTGCGGTAGTTGTATTTATTGCATTGGTAACAGTTTTTGCAGGATTATTGTCGCATCAGCTGGGGAATATAAAAGCGGGATCTGAGGGGCGGACAGACACTTCCGATACCGGCTATGAATATTATACCGGAGAAGCTCAGGATGAGGAGGACTCCGGTGTGAAAAAAACAGCGAATCACAAAAAAGCCAAACTGATCAAGGTGGATACCCGGGAGGATAGTGTGACAGTTCTGGTAAACCGCCAGTACCGTATGAGTGCAGATTATATCCCTGCAGATCTGGTGGTGCCCAATGTCCGCTTCAGTTTTTACGGCACCTATGAGAAGAGCTATGTACGCCAGGTGACGGCGGATGCCCTGGAAAAGCTTTTTGCAGCGGCCGAAAAGAAAAATGTCATTCTGAAAGCCGTGTCCGGTTACCGCTCTTATGCCCGTCAGAAGGAGATTTACGATAGAAATGTGAATAGCCGTGGAAAGTCAGCGACAGATCTTGTCTCTGCGAAGCCGGGCAGCAGTGAGCATCAGACCGGTCTGACGATCGATGTGTCAAGCGAAGCGGTGGGATGTGCTCTGGAGGAGAGCTTTGGAGACACCTCCGATGGCAAATGGCTTGCAAAAAACTGCCACAATTACGGATTTATCATACGTTATCCAGAGGACAAGACAAAGATCACGGGATATTCTTACGAACCATGGCATATTCGTTATGTGGGCAGGAAACTGGCAACCTATCTTTACAAAAAGAATATGACTCTGGAGGAATATTACAAGACTACAACTGTAGATCAGCAGATCAGGGAGCCGGAGGGCAAGATCCGGGATGTGCCTGATGATGATCAGAATGAGCCGGTTATGACAGCGGCACCGACACCGAAGCCAAATCACAAGATCAGTTCGGTAAAGCAGGTGAGAGAGACACAGGAGCCGGCCGTTACGAAGAAGCCGGCAGGAAAGAAACCGGTGAAAAAACCGACTCAGAAACCAGTCAAAAAGCCGACACCGAAACCGGTGAAAAAGCCGGAGCCGGTATCTGAACCAACGAAGAAACCGGTCGTACAGACACCTGAGGCAGATGGAAAGGACAATGCAGACACCCCGGCTGTTCCGGAGAACAATACCGATCAGCCGCAGTCACAGCCGGAGACAGAGACAACGACAGAGGACACCACGTCCCAGCAGAACACGGGTGACGGGGCAGACCCGGCACAGTAATGCGGCCGGGAGACATTATGCATTGTGCCATGGGCAGAGGACAACAGAAATATTCCAAAGAATAGAATGGAGAATTATATGAGGACGATATTAGTAGTAATTTATTTGATATTATATTATATCTTTAGTATACCGGCGTGGTTTGTGGGATGGATCATTGGAAAGATCAGCCCGGATATGAAACCGAGATATGCCCAGACATTGATTCGCAGGGCGTTTAAGGATATCTTATTTATTTCCGGTGTTAAGGTTACGGTCAAAGGACAGGAAAACATCCTGCAGAATGAATCGGCTATGTATGCCTTCAATCACAGGAGCTATTTTGATATTCTGGTAGGATATACCACAGGACCGATGCCTATGGCATTCGTGTCCAAGGATGATCTGGCACACGTTCCGCTGATCACCCGTTGGATGAAAGCTATGAAATGCCTGTTTCTGGATCGTAACGACATGAAAAAGGGTCTGCAGACGATCCTGGAGGGAATTGAACTGTTAAAATCCGGCCACTCCGTATTTATTGCTCCGGAGGGAACCAGAAACCATGGCGAAGAGCTGCTGGAGTTTCATCAGGCGAGCTTTAAGCTGGCAGACAAATCCCACCGACCTATTGTGCCGGTAGCGATGAACAATACAGATGATGCCTTTGAAAATCACTTTCCATGGATTCACAGTACCCATGTGATCGTGGAGTATTGCAAACCAATCTATATGGACGAGCTGGAAAAGACAGAGAAAAAGCATGTGGCGGAAAAGGTACGGGAGATTATCGGAGAAACGGTAAAGAAAAATGCCGCAGAGTTGTAGTTGGGTATTTTCAACTTGGCAAAAATGTGGTATTCTTATGAACAGTTTGAAGAAAGGTTTGGTTAAGTGATTATGAATGAATGGATGGTGTTCATGCCGTTATTTGCAGTAAAGGCATGGCTGGTTGTTACGATTATTGTTATTATTGCATTAGTTGCCGGACTGGTTGCACTGAGTATCTACGGCAAGAAGCTGCAGACACGTCAGGAGGAGTCCCAGAAGCAGCTTCAGGCAGCTGCACAGAATGCATCATTTCTTGTTATTGACAAAAAGAAAATGAAACTAAAGGATTCGGGGCTTCCACAGCTGGTCATTGACCAGACGCCTAAGCGTTTCCGTGGACAGAAGGTGCCGATCGTAAAGGCAAAGATCGGAAATCAGATCATGTCCCTGATGTGTGAAGAGAAGATCTTTGAGCAGATTCCGGTTAAAAAATCCGTCAAGGCAAAAGTCAGCGGCATCTACATTCTGGAGGTGCACGGACTTCGTTCCACATTGGATACACCGGCCAAAAAGCGTTCCTTCCGTTCCCGTATGCAGGATAAGCTGACCGGCATGCAGGCAAAGGCACAGGCGGAAGTGGATAAAGCCAAAAAGAAGTAATTAATTGATTTCTACAATGGAGATGGACATACTGCACTCGCTGATGGGACTTCCGTTCATGTGAAGTATGTACCTCAGATCTACGGAAATCATTCCGGTCTCCTCGGTGATCTTCAGATCAGAGGTTTCGATGCATAAAGGCAGAGAACCGATAGGCGTCTGATAAAACGTATTATGAGCTGTACCCGGTGAAAAGTGCATTTTCATCGGGGCAGCTCCTTTTTTGCTTAAAATGACATTTTCTGCGTCAATTTTTAACATGCAGGGAATCGAGACGGGAGTGGTACCGGTATCCTCCGCAGGTTCTGTATATTCCTCATAGCGGATAATATGTTTCCCCTGAAAAAATGCATATTTGCCGTGCTGTTTTGTTTCGATGGTATTCTCGTCCTCGTCCGTCAGATGGCGGCCGGTGATGGAGATCAGTACATTCTCTTTCATACTTAAGATTTACGTTCCTTTCTCTGCCTGCAGTATCCGAACCGCAGGCACTCGATTTTGTATACAGGTTTTATTGTACGGGATGTATCGGAAAATGTCCAGATGACTATTTCAGCTTATCCGTGATCCAGTCGCAGGCGGCAGAATGGATCTCCAGAGCTTCGTATTCCTCTTCCGATAAGGAATCCTGCAGTTTTTCCTTGGACTCCTCCGGGACAACAGCCTGGGTCTCATCCACAAAGCAGAGACTTGGGAACAGGACACACCACCAGTTATGACCGGAGGCGGAACCGATGCGGATACACAGAGCCTCGTAATTGCCCTCGGGGAAGCGTAGATCTCCATAATCCTTCACCGGAAAATACCGGTTGCCAAGGGTCACTTTGACGGAATAAGAAAAGCCCTCGTCCCGGATGGTTTTCTGTGCTGCTTCCCGGATGTCCGGAATCTGGGACAGAATGCGGTTTCTGGCATCCTGCACAGTGGAGCTTTCGGCGAGACTCTGCTGCAGCTTCCGGATAATGGAATCACGCACCTTCAGCTTCAGAGCCTGATCCTTAGCAGTATCGCTGTTGGCGATCACATGAAGGCGTATCACCCGGGAGGCGATGCTTTGCTGGATCTGTCCTGCGGATTCCTGATGGAAGAGCAGGGAGCTGTTGTTGGCGGTTGATGTAACAGAGGTTATATTCCGGGACAGGGAATTCTCAAAATGCAGAATGCGCAGTCCTAACAGCAATAGAGTAAATGCCATGGCATACAGGAATATTAAAATTAAAATTCTGGGTGATAATATGGTTGGGAGCTGTTCTAAAAGAACCCAGCGTGCCTTCCGGTTATTTTTGGTATTATTTGAAATATGATACATGTCTGAAATCCTTTCTGTGATATATTGCGGAAAATTGTTCGACATGGAGATTTTTGCCGGATTGCCGAAAAATATACATAGAGTAAAAAAATGTGGAAAATACCTGTGAGAATCTTATGAATTTATGAAAACCACCGTATAAGGATGCATTTTTAATAGAAATATGCTATGATAACCACATTAGAAAGGCGTGATATAAGTATGAATTATTCAGAGAGAGGCAGAGCAACCGGTAGCTCTGCAAGAAGAAATGCCCCTTCTCATGGAACGGGAAGTGCAGGCAGAAACCATGCAGCCTATGGAACCGGAAGCACAGGCAGAAGCAGTGCTTCTTATAGTGCGGCTCCGGGGAGAAGAGCATCCGCTTCCGCTGCGGGAAGACCGGATACCAGGGGATCCGCAGGGAAGACACGGAAAACGAAACGCAAAAAGAAGCATCCAAGGCTGCGTTTGTTTTTTAAGATATTCTTTTTATTGATCCTGCTGGCGATCCTGGCTGTGGTAGGACTATTTTATTTCAAATACGGCAATACGCTGTTGAAATGGCAGTCAGAGGCGAGAAAAATGGTGCAGGCGTCCTCCGAGGAGACATTTAAAGCCTCTGAGGCAAGCTTTATTTATGATTCCGGGGGAAAAGTACTGGCAAAGCTCAAGGGGGATCACGACTCCTATTATCTGACTTTTGACGAGATTCCACAGTATGTCAAGGATGCTTTTGTGGTAACGGAGGACCGGGACTTTTACAAGCATGCCGGCTATGATCCGAAAGCACTTGTCAGTGCAGGTATTACTCTGTTCATGAATAAGCTGAAAGGACAGGATGCAACCCGGGGAGCCAGTACCATCACCCAGCAGCTTGCCCGTAATATTTTTACAGACTACCTGCCATATACAGATAAGTCATACTCCCGTAAGGTCAAGGAGATTTTTGTCGCTACCGAGATGGAGAAGAAATACTCCAAGGACCAGATTCTGGAGTTTTATATTAACAACGTATTTTTTGCAAACGGTTATTATGGTATTGAGGCAGCAAGCCGTGGATATTTTAGTAAATCGGCATCGGATCTGTCGCTGGCAGAGGTGGCATTTGTCTGCTCGATCCCAAACCGTCCACAGAGCTATGATCCGCTGGAACATTTTGACAATACCATCAAGCGTAAGAACCGTATTCTGGAGCAGATGCTGTCCCAGAAGTTTATTTCGGCAGCAGAGTACAGTGATGCATATTATTCCGATATCGTCATGAAACCGGCCAAGGAGATCAAGACCCAGAATTATCTGACCACCTATGCGGTAAGCTGTGCCACGAAGGCACTGATGCAGAAGCAGGGCTTTGAGTTCCGGTATGAATTCTCCTCCGATGCGGATCGGACCAGCTACGATGCAGATTATAAGGAATCCTACGAGGAGTGCTACAAATTACTTCACTCTGCAGGATATAATATCTATACGACTTTGAGTAAAAAGGTACAGGCAAAGCTGCAGAAGGCGGTCAATGAGCAGCTTGCAGGATTTACCGAGAAGACAAAGGGCGTCTATGCAATGCAGGGTGCAGCTACCTGTATCAATAACAAAACGGGAAAAGTAGTTGCTATTGTCGGAGGCCGTAAACAGAAAACAACGACGGGTTATACCATCAATCGCGGTTTCCAGAGCTACCGTCAGCCGGGCAGCTGTTTCAAGCCGATTGCGGTATATACACCTGCACTGGAGCATGGCTATACTGCCAACACCATTGTAGACGATACGTATTTTAAGGACGGTCCGAGAAATGCCGATGGCCGTTATCTTGGCAAGATCCCTCTGCGTACGGCAGTGGAGAAGTCCAAAAACGTCGTTGCCTGGAGAGTGTTCCAGGAGCTGACTCCGGCAGTGGGCTTAGGCTATGTCAAGAAAATGAATTTTTCCAAGATTGTGGACAGTGATTATGTTCCAGCAGCTTCTCTGGGAGGTCTGACCAACGGTGCCAGCACGGTTGAGATGGCATCTGCTTATGCCACCCTTGCCAATAACGGCAAGTTCCGCAATCCAACCTGTATCAAGAAGATCACGGATTACGATGGCAATGTGATCGTCAATATGAACAGGCTGACGAAGCAGAAGCAGGTCTACAAACCGGAGGCGGCAGAAGCAATGACAGATATTCTGAAGGGGGTGCTTGTCCGCGGTACCGCAGCCGGAAAGCAGCTCAGCAACATGGCATGTGCCGGCAAGACAGGAACCACCAGTGACAAGAAGGATGGCTGGTTCTGTGGATATACTCCTTATTATTCCACAGCCGTATGGGTAGGCTATGACAATCCGAGAGCAGTAAGTAATCTTTATGGAAGCACCTATCCGCTGTATATCTGGCATGAATTTATGGAGGAGATCCACAGTGGTCTGGAGTATGCTGATTTTGTATATGACACTGGTAGTTCGACCGGGGACAGCTCAGATATCACGACAACAACGGATGATCTGAAAGCAACAAAACAGCCGAAGGAAACCGTGGATCCGGAAGCTGTGAAGACAGAAACCGAAGACACCGACAATGATACCAGGGTAACCAATCCACCGAAGGAGCCGGATACCAATGATCCGGCTGATCCAAACGATGGTCAGAGCGGCAGCAGCAATAATGACAACAATACAACAGTGACCAGCAAACCGCAGAAGCCTTCCCAGGATGAGAATTTAGACGACGTCGGGCAGGAGACTACCGTGGAGGATGTTACGGAGTAAAGAAATGAAAAGGAAACATTATGGAATGGCGGCAGCATTGATTTTAAGTGTGGTGTGTATCGGGTATTTTATTCTGTATAGTATACTTGTGGATATGACCAATAAATTTACCTGGTTCTGGCTGCTTCTTGGTATCGGGTTGATGACGGGAAGCGGTCTGGCATTATGGCTGCAGTATCAGGGGATCCGGGTGCCGGTCTGGCTGCACCGGGGCATCTGTGCCGCAGCAGGGATTCTGATCGTGATCTTTCTGGTTGTAGAAGGGATTCTGATCGGATACGGAAGAGACAAACCGGATCCGGGTGCCGATTATGTGATCGTGCTGGGAGCCAGAGTGATCGGAAAGAAACCGTCATATAATCTGGAAAAAAGACTGGAAAAAGCGTATGATTATCTAAATGCCAATCCGGGTACCAAAGCAGTTTTGTCCGGAGGACAGGGACCGGGAGAGGATATCAGTGAGGCACAGGCAATGTGCGAATATATGACAGGACATGGGATCGCACGAGACCGGCTGATTATGGAGGATCAGTCCGTCAATACAGATCAGAATCTGGAATACAGTATCCACGCGCTTGAGTCGAAGGACAAACGTGTAATACTTGTCAGCAGCCGGTTTCATATTTACCGTTCCCTGGGAATTGCACGGAAAAAGGGGCTGACCCATGTACAGGGACTGGGCAGCCGGGTCAAATGGTACACCGCCCCCAACATGTATGTCCGGGAGGCATTTGCCGTGGTGAAGTACAAGCTGTGCGGCCAGATATAGCGTGTTGAAGACACAATACGAGAATAAACAGGAGTCCTGCAAAGGGGCAGGAAGAAGGATGCGATGGATGAATTTAAACGGGGGATGCGGGATGGCATCCCCATTGCTATGGGATATGTACCGGTAAGTTTTACCTTTGGACTGATGGCAGTGTCAGTGGGGATGACCTGGTGGCAGGCATTGTTGATCTCTGTGACCAATCTTACGTCAGCGGGACAGTTTGCAGGCCTGGATATAATGGTGGCGGGCGGAGCGTATATGGAGATGGCACTGACAGAGTTTATTATCAACCTGCGTTATGCATTGATGTCTCTATCGTTGTCCCAAAAATTGGACAGCTCCATGACAATGCCGCATCGTTTTGCGACAAGCTTTGGCATCACCGATGAGATTTTTGGAGTAGCTTCCAGCCGGAATGGAGAAGTAAGCAAAAATTATCTTTATGGGCTGATCAGCATTCCGTTTATTGGCTGGCAGGTGGGAACTTTGTCCGGAGCACTGTTAGGAGGTGTTCTTCCGCAGATTGTCAGCAATGCTCTGGGAATCGCCATTTATGGCATGTTTCTTGCGATCATCATCCCGCAGGCAAGGAAAGACAGTGCATGTCTGAAGGTCATTATCGTGGCAGTGGCACTGAGCTGCTGCTTCCGGTGGATTCCATTTTTAAAGCACATATCGTCAGGATTTGTGATCATCATATGTGCAGTGGCGGCTTCTGCTCTGGGAGCGTGGCTGTATCCGGTAGAAGAATAGAGAAGCTGTCGGTTTTACATACGCAGGAAAGGTTGTTATTAATATGCAGTCAATGAAATTTTTTATATATCTGTTTATTTGTGCGGGAATTACATATCTGATCCGGATGATCCCATTTGTCCTCTGCCGGGGGAAGCTGGACAATCCGTACATCCGTTCCTTTTTATTTTATGTGCCATATGCGGTGCTTGGTGCCATGACATTCCCTGCGATCTTTACCAGCACCGGTTCAGTTGTTTCCGGAATGGCAGGCACAATCGTGGCACTCGTACTGGCATATCGCAGGAAAGGTCTGCTGCAGGTGGCAGTGGGAGCCTGTGTGGCAGCGTTTTTGATAGAAGTGATCCGGGTGCTTGTGTAGAGAGGAGAAAAAATGACCACATTCAGTTTATGTATGATCGTGAAAAATGAAGAACGTGTACTGGCTCGCTGCCTGGATTCTCTGGCAGAACTGATGGATGAGATCATCATTGTTGACACCGGATCCACAGACCGTACGAAAGAGATTGCGGCACATTATACGGACCGGATCTATGATTTTGAATGGGTGGACGACTTCTCAAAAGCACGGAATTATGCAGCATCAAAAGCGACTATGGATTACATATATACAGCCGATGCGGATGAGTATGTGGATGAGGAGAACCGGGAACAGCTTCGCAGATTGAAGGAAGTGCTTCTGCCGGAAGTGGAGATCGTACAGATGTATTATTGCAATGATCTGGGAGAAAACAACACAACCGGCAATTTTGAAAAGGAGCTTCGTCCCAAGCTTTACCGGCGGCAGAGATCTTTTGTCTGGATCGATCCGATTCATGAGACCCTTCGTCTGGATCCGGTGGTCTTTGACAGTGAGATTGAGATTACGCACTGCCCGGAGGGCAATCACGGGGCAAGGGATCTGGAAGCACTGCGGCGTCTTCGTGATCGTCAGATTCCGCTGTCAGCCAGGCTTCATCATATGTATGCCATGGAGTTGTTTATTGCCGGGCAGGACGGGGATTTTCTGGCGGCAGAGAAAACCTTTCTGGATAGTGTGGAGCAGGAGGGGCGGAGCGGTGACGAGATTCTGGAGGCAGTCTGTGTGCTGGCACATATCTACCGTCTGAAAGGAGATCTGCACCGGTTTATGACATATGCACTGAAGGGCATTGCCATGGGGGGCTGTTCCGAGCTTTGCTGTGAACTGGGAGCATATTACGAGGCGGCCGGAGACCGGCAGGAGGCAGCCATGTGGTATTATAATGCGGCAAAGGAAACGGAAAGTGTGCTGAGTATCGACTGTCAGACTACAATTCCCGCAGAGGTACTTCAACATTACGGCCAGCCATTGGGATGATCCGGTATATTTCGGTAAAAACGAAAAATGTATTGACGAATAGGAAATGTCGAATATATAATTATATTGGTGTTTTATTTATGTATGTATCAAGGAAAACATTGAAATGAGGATTATCATGGTTGCAAAGAAGGATCAAAGATCATTTTATATATTGCTGGCATGCGGCGTGATCATGCTGGCTGTTTCTGTCTGGGCATTCCGTATGGAGACAGGCATGAGCAGGACTGCTTCGGCTGATGTCGAGGACAAAAGTTTTCATGCCGGAGAGACACAGAAGGACACGAAATCAGCGGACACGCAGAAGCTGGATACAGATGCTTTTGCCAGGACGGTGCTTGAAAAGGCAGCATTTGATACAAAGCTTGAAAAAATGGATTCGTCGGTGGCACAGAGTATGATCTCCACGGCGGCTGATGATACAAAGACAGAGCTTTATATGGGCGAGGGAACCAGTGCGGATGAACTGTTGATCGTGACGGTGAAGGATGAAAGTCAGATGGAACAGGAGATTGAAAATGTACAGAAGCATCTGACGGACATGCAGCAGTCTTTTCAGGATTATCTTCCGAAGGAAGCCAAAAAGATCAATGATGCCGTGATCCTGCAGAGCGGCAGATATATTGTGGCATGTGTTTCCGAAGATAAAGACAAGGCTGCAGATGTGATCAGAGAACAGTTAAAAGGGAAACAGTAACGACCCGTGTGGCGTGGCGGAGGAACGAGATGAAAAAAGGGTTTGCACTTTTTATGATGACGGTGGGATGCATCGTTAGTATATCGGCGTGCGGGGTTAGTAAAGCTCCGGAGAAAAGCAGCTCCTCAGATACGGTGCGGGAGATTTCGATCGACAATGGCAAGGAGGCAGCACAGGAGACGGAGGCAACAGAGAAGCCAACGGCAGCAGCGCCAAAGTCCTATGCCAGGATTAGGTCAAAAGCAAAGATCGAGAGCTATGGCGGTACGGTCAAAGTGGGCGACAGTGCGTATGAGCTGTACAATTATGTGGACAGCTCCGCCAGGAATTACGCGTCGGTGGTCAATGCGGTGGCAAACGCCCTGAAAGGCAAAGCAGATGTCTATGATATGGTTGTTCCCACCAGCATTGGCATTACCTTTCCGGATAATAAATCATCCAAAGTCAATTCTTCCGATCAAAAGAAATCCATCCGGTCTATCTACAAAAAATTAAAACATCCGGTAAAGAAGGTGTCATTATATGATACTCTCATGAGCCACCGGAAAGAATATATCTATTTCCGCACGGATCATCACTGGACCAGCAGAGGGGCATATTATGCATACCGCCAGTTCTGTGATGCCAAGGGGATCACAGCCAATGAACTCGCCGGTTATCCCCAGGAGAATTTCGGCAGCTTTCTGGGCTCCTTTTATCTGGATACCAACCACAACAAAGCACTTCGCCAGGATAAGGTGAAGGCATATTTTCCGATAGATAACAAAAAGATCACTATGACATATCATGACCAGAATGGTGGGAAATACACTTCTTCTGTGATCGCCAATGGAAAGAATTACAGCATGCAGTTAAGATACTGTGCCTTTCTGGCAGGAGATAATCCTTACACCGTGATCCACAACAAAAAGATCAAGGATGGATCAGGCTGCGTGGTGGTCAAGGAATCTTATGGCAATGCATTTGTACCGTATCTGGCGGATCATTATGAAAAGATCTATGTTATTGATTATCGTTACTGGAAGGGAAGTGTATCAAAACTTGCCCGTCGGAATAAAGTACAGGATGTGATCTTTATCAATAATATATCCATGACACGGAATGCATATCTCATTGGAAAGATCGCACAGATCAAATAGTGATAAGGGGTAAAAAATGGTTTTTAGCAGTATGGTGTTTCTTTGCGGATTTCTGCCGGGCGTACTGATCGGATATGCGGTCTGTCCGGCAAAATTCCGCAATTTCTTTTTGTTTGTTGTAAGTATGCTTTTTTATGCCTGGGGGGAACCGAGGTATATTTTTATTATGCTGTTTTCCACGGTATTTGACTATTGCAACGGTCTGATCATGGAGTATCTTGACCGCCGGGAGAAGCCGCAGTACCGCAGATGGGTTCTGGTGCTGTCAGTGGTAGTGAATATCGGGATTCTGTGTTTCTTTAAATATACGGATTTTGTGCTGGAAAGCGTGGGGCAGCTCACAGGAAGCCCGGTTCATCTGTTAAAGCTGGCACTTCCGATCGGCATTTCTTTCTATACATTTCAAACGCTCTCCTATACGATCGACGTCTATCGCAGACAGGTGAAGGTACAGCATAATATCATTGATTTTGGCATGTATGTATGTCTTTTTCCTCAGTTGATCGCCGGTCCAATTGTACGTTACAGCGATATTCAGGATCAGATCCGGGGACGGAAAGGAAGCTGGGAGGAACGTTTCTACGGAGTACAGAGATTTATTCTGGGACTCGCCAAAAAGGTGCTTCTCGCCAATCAGATCGGGACATTGTGGAGTCAGATCTCGTCATTGCAGGAAGGCGATATGAGCATGGCTTGTGCCTGGCTGGGAGCGATCGCCTATACATTTCAGATCTACTTTGATTTTTCCGGATATTCCGATATGGCGATCGGACTGGGACATATTTTCGGCTTCCGTTTTCCGGAAAATTTCAATTATCCCTATATGTCCCACAGTATAACGGAGTTCTGGCGGCGGTGGCATATCACATTAAGCACCTGGTTCCGGGAGTACGTTTATATTCCGTTGGGAGGCAACCGCAAGGGCAGGATCCGTCAGATCTTTGATCTGCTGGTGGTCTGGTTTCTGACCGGTCTCTGGCACGGTGCCGGCTGGAATTTCATTTTATGGGGGCTTTATTTCTTTGTACTCCTGCTGGTAGAAAAACTGTTTTTGCTGGAGGAAATGAAAAAGTGGCCCCGCCTGTGCCGGCATCTTTACGCTCTGTTCTTCATCGTGATTGGCTGGGCAATCTTTGCCTGTGACGATATGGGTGTACTGCTCCGGTATTTAGGAACGATGTTTGGAGTAAATAGCGTGGCGGGCAATGGAATCTCGTTATATTACTGGAGCAGTTACGGTTTATTTCTGCTGATCCTGTTTCTGGGGAGCCTGGAGCTGCCGAAAACGGTGGCAGCCAGACTGTATGAGAGCATGAAACAAAAGCTTCTGGCGGTATTGCCGGCATGGGGAGACCGTATCGCATTTGTTTTGCAGCTTGTGTGGCTGGCACTGCTTCTGGTGATCAGCGTGGCGTTACTGGTCAGTGGCAGCTATAATCCGTTTTTATATTTCCGTTTTTAAGCAATCGTTTATGGACAGGAGAATGCAATGGCAAAGAAAGAGTTTTTAGCGGTAGTGATCTTTACCGCAGTACTGGCAGTGGGTGGTGCTGTCACGGTGAAATTTGGCCACCGGGAGTATTCTGACAACGAAAACCGTTATCTGACCCAGTTTCCACAGATCCGTGCGGAGGATGTGATGGATGGAACGGTTCAGGAGGAGCTGACCGATGCATACAATGACCAGTTTCCGGGCAGAGACAGGCTGACGGGACTTTCCACAAGGGTAAAGAAGCTGATCGGAATGAAAGATATCGGTGGTGTATATCTGGGAAAGGATCATTATTATTTTGAAAAGATCATGAATCAGGATATTTCCCGGACGGATTATTTCCAGAATCTGCGGTTTGTGAACCGGATGGCATCCCTGAGCGGGAAATCTGTGGTGACGGCAATGCTGGTGCCGCCGCCAGGCAGCATATTAAAGGACAAGCTGCCGGCGCATGCCTCACTGTATGATTCGGATGCACTGTACCAGACAGCCAGAGAAACGCTCCAGGGAGTAAAGCTTCTGGATATCCGTGAGGATCTGCAGGAGGTAAGGTCTTTTTCGCAGAGCACAGGTGCAGCAGTAAAAGCAAAAGAGAGGCAGGTATATTACCGGACGGATCATCACTGGACCCAGTACGGAGCTTATGTGGGATATCGGGCGTATGCGGCACAAATGAAGCGGAAAGCCGCATCCTATGATTCTTTTGATATTAAAAAGTTCAGCGATTCCTTTTACGGAACGCTGTATTCCAAGGCACTGGATGAGGACGCCGTGCCGGATACCATGGAGATTCCGGAGAAGCTGCCGGAAGCAGAGATCACCTGTGACGGAAAGGAAATAAGCGGGGTCTACGACCGCAGCAAACAAGACCAGAAAGACAAATATGCCGTTTATTTTGGCGGAAATTATGGGGAAGTTGACATACAGATGAAAGATCCCGGAAACGACCGAACGCTGCTGATCTTTAAGGACTCCTTTGCCAACAGCATGGTGCCGTTTCTGATGAAGGACTATGCCCGGATCCGTATGATCGACCTGCGGTATTTCAAGAAATCGGTGCAGAAATATTTAAAAGAAAATCCGGCAGACGAAGTGCTGGTGCTTTATGAACTGAGCAGTTTCGCCCAGGCGGATCAGTTGAATAAACTAATGAAATAATCAATACAATTCCGGAACAAAGCTTCTGTGTCCTTAACCGATCAGATTCAGGGAACGCAGAAGGAAGATCCAGAAGGTCAGAGTGACCGAAGAGAACAGGGTGGTAACGACTACAATGCTGGAGGCAAGAACGTCGTCGCCATCCATATTTTTTGCCATAATATAGGCAGCAGGAGTGCAGGGAGAAGCAAGCATGATCAGCAAGGCGATCAGCTCCTGATCCCGGAAGCCAAAGAAAACAGCGGCGGGCAGGAAAATACCTGCCCATCCCAGAAGCTTCATAAAGGATGCCGCAAATGTCGGCTTCAGCTTCGCAACCGCCTTTCGTCCCTCGAAGCCTGCACCAATGGAGATCAGTGCCAGCGGCGAAGTCATCAGGGCAAGATTATTGATGGATTTGCGGATCATTCCGGGAAGGGGAAGGTTGATATACGATGCGGCCAGTCCCAGAACGATGCCGATGATGATGGGATTTTTCAGGATATTGATACATGCCTTTCGGATATTGGCGGCGGAATCCGTGCTGTCCCCGCCACTCTCAAAGGTCAGTACGATCACGGCAAAAATATTATACAAAGGCACCGAACCGATGATCATCAGAGGAGCCATGCCGGAAGTCCCGTAAATATTCTGGATAAAGGCAACGCCAAGGATCGCGGCACTGCTGCGGTATGCTCCCTGGACGAACGCTCCCACGGAGCTTTTGTCCTTCAGGAAAATCTTTGCCAGGATCCAGACCGTGAGGATCGAGATCAGGGTTGCAGCAAAACAAAAGCCCACATATTTTACATCAAAGTGGTGCCGGATATCCGTATCTGCCAGATCCAGAAAGACGAGGCAGGGCAGGCAGATCTTGAAAACAAAACGGTTTGCCACAGAAGCAAAATGGTCATCAATGAGCTTGATCCGTTTAAAAATATTGCCAAAGATCATCATGGCAAAGACCGGTACGGTTGCGTTAATACTAAAAATAAAACTATCCATTGTAAATTCCTCCGCACAAATTTTAGCAGAAGAAAATTATCTTTTCAAGAGACAGTCTCGCCGTGCCACCGATGAAAGCCGCCATTCAGGCTCATGACCGGATATCCGCGGACGGCAAGATCCCTGGCGGTGATCAGACTGATATGACCGGAGTCACAGTAAAGCACCATATAAGACGGATCGGCGTGGTGAACCTCTTCATATTCGTCCAAAAGGTCAGGAAAATCCGTTGTGGCTGTTTCCCAGCCCATCCAGACGGCACCGGGGATGTGGCTGTGCAGGAAATCTTCCCGGCTCCGCAGATCCACCAGAAGCAGCTCCGGGGAATGAAGATAACCGGATAATGTTTTTTCGGAAATAACGCGATAATTCATGGGACCGCCCCCTGTTCCAGAGATTATGTAAAGGGGGCTGTCGCCCCCGGCAATGCTTAATAGCAGTCAGACTCATCGGAAGCATTGTGACAGTTTTTCGTAGAGTTTTTGCTGCTGTTCTTTGTCTTGTTGGAAGAACTGTTCTTGTTAGAAGCATTGCCTGCGTTGGAAGCGTTGCTGCTGTTTTTTGAAGAATTGTAACTGTTGTCGGCATTTGTCGAATTTGATGAATTTTTTGCCATAATTCTACCTCTTTTCTAAGTGATGATACTCTGGTCAGGAGAATTTCCGTGACACTGTTGTACTTGTTGCATGAAATAGTATGGCGTATTTCATAAAAATTATGCAAAAATTCTAAAAATGTTGAAAAATATGCTGATATACTATATTATGTATTTAACTGTATAATGTTACGAAATGATTTTCGTTAAGAAGCAATATTAGAAAATGAGGTGTTGAAATGAGGAGAAATCGAAAGGTATTGAAAATGGCAGCCTGGCTGCTTGTAATGGCGATGCTGATGACGGGAGTACCGATGCCGTCAACTGTTTTTGCCGGGAAAGCACCCAAATTAAACTGCAAAAAAGCGACCATCAAGGTCGGTAAGACCAAAAAGCTGAAGGTAAAAAATGCAGGCAGAAAGAAGGTAAAATGGTCCAGCAGCAAAAAGAAGGTTGCAACAGTAAGCAGTAAAGGACTGGTAAAGGGGAAAAGTGCCGGCAGAACCGTGATCAAAGCGAAGGTTGGACGGAAAACCCTGAAATGCGGCATTATTGTAAAAGAGGTGGAGCAGGACTCTGAGGAGACGGATGATGAGAACTGGGATGCCTGGGAGAACCAGACGGATCCGCCATCCCGGACAGCGGCAGCACCGGCAGTTGAACCGCTGGTCAGCACTCCGGCCAAAACGGCAGAGACTGATGAGCCGGATGAACCGGATGAGGATGAGACTGCCAGCCCGCGCAGAACGGCATCGGCAGACGATTCTTTCTATACGCCCGCTGCAAGTCCCGAGGAAACGCCGGAGCCGGTAAAGTGTACGGTACAGATCACCACTTATAAGGATGGCTTTATATGGTCGGACAGTGGGAAAATATATTATCTGAAACGTCATGGAGAGGAAGTCTTTGAGACAGGCATGCAGGTGACAAACGGCGTTTACGATATTTATGCATCCGATGGAAAGGGAACAGAGCCGCAGGATACCGGGGAGGATGTGGAGGTAACCGGTCACAACCGCAAGATTGCGATCCAGTACTACACCGTCAGCTTTATGGATGCAAACTGCCTGATGCAGAATATTCCACAGCAGATCATCCGAAAAGGAGAAAAGGTAAAATGTCCGGATATTGTTCCAGGAAAGATCGGCTATGAATTTGCGGGCTGGGAAATTGACGAGGAAGATGGCAATGATCCGGTTCTCTATGATTTTGACCGTAAAGTTACAAAGACAACAGTATTACAGGTATGTTGGAAAACGGCATCCGAGAGAACAGTATATGCAGCCCAGTGCTATTATGAAGATTTTGATGGCAGTTATCCGTCTGCTCCATCGAAACAGTATGAAAGTATCAGTGCAGTGGCAGACAGCGTTGTAACTGCATCAGACTTTACCCCGGAGGGCTTCAAACCGGATCCGGAACGCAATCAGGATGTTTCTGTCAAAGCGGATGGGAAGACGGTTGCCGTTTATTATTATAAGAGATTAAGCTATACTCTTACCTGGGATTATTATGGTGGAAGTGACGGTCATGGAGGTTATTCCACCGAAACAGTAAAATACGGCTGTCCGCTTACAGCACCCAATAATATAAAGATGACAGGATGTGTCTGTGTCGGCTGGGCAGATGAGGACGGAAATCCTCTGGTGTCAGGTGGAACTATGCCGGCAAAGGATATTACATACAAAGCCGTCTGGAAAAAGGAGTCGGAGGTAGATCCGACACCGGTTACCGAAACTCCGGTCACGGGGACAGATGTACCACAGACCCCGGCTACGGAAGCACCGGAGACAGATGTGCCACAGACCCCGGCTACGGAAGCACCGGAGACAGAGGTATCACAGACCCCGGCCACGGAGGCTCCGGAGACAGAGGTATCACAGACACCGGCTACGGAAGCACCGGAGACAGATGTACCACAGATCCCGGCCACAGACATACCGAAGACGGAAGTGCCGGTAACGCAGCCTCCGGTCACGGCAATACCGGTATCAACACCGGTTCCAACACCGGCACATTATACGGTCAATATTATTACCAGAAAAGACGGAGCAGTCTGGTCAGATGCTTCCAGAACTTATTATTTAAAGAAGCAGGGAGCCGAGTTTTATGAAGACAGTTTCCGGGTGACAAATGGTGTCTATGAGATCTATGTAAAAGAGGATCAGAATGATATCGACACGGGAATTTCTGTTACCGTCTATGGAAAGGACACGCAGGTATATGTGGACTATTATACGGTCAGCTTTATGGATGGAACATCTTTGATGCAGGATGTTGACCGGCAGATCGTTCTTTCCGGCAGATGTGCGGTAAAACCGTCTGACGATCCGGGAAAACAGGGCTATGCATTCGCTGGCTGGATGTTAAATGACACAGATACCGAGTATGATTTTGACCTTGCCGTCACAGCAGCTACCGTGATCAAGGCAAAATGGGAGACATCATCCCAGAGTACAGTATACAAAAAGGAATATTATCTGGAAGATCTGGATGGAAATTATCCGTCCACAGCATCTGACACAAAGGAAGGAATCAGTGCAATAGCGGGAACTCTCGTCAAGGCATCGGATTTAGTGCCGGAAGGTTTTACACCAGATGATTCCAGAAACAGCGATGTTTCCGTCACAGCGGATGGAAACACGGTTGCAAGATTCTATTATAAGAGATTAAACTACAGCCTCACCTGGGATTATAATGGAGGCACAAGATACGGCAGCACATATACATCCGCAAGTGTGAAATACGGTGCTGCACTGACAGAACCATCGGATGTCTCATACAATGGATATCGGTGTGCAGGATGGCTGGATGCACAGGGACAGCGGTTTGTAGCCGGAAGCACCATGCCGGCAGCAGATCTTAGCTACACAGCAAAATGGAAGACTGTAGAGTACAGCATTTCTTATAGTGGCACCGAGGGAGCCGGTGCGTCAGCAGTACTGCCAGGCGGTTATACCATTGAGAGTGAGACCTTTACCATCGCGGCACTGACCAGAACAGGATATACATTCCTTGGATGGACAGGAAGTAATGGCAGTAGTCCACAGCAGACGGTGACGATCTGGAAGGGAGGCACGGGAAATCTGTCTTACACAGCAAACTGGAAAGCAGATCCGACGGCAACGCCGACCGTGAAGCCAACCGCAATCCCAACCGTGAAGCCAACCGCAACACCGACTGTGAAGCCAACGGCAACGCCGACTGTGAAACCAACGGCAAAGCCGACTGTGAAGCCAACGGCAGCACCAACGGTAAAACCAACGGCAAAGCCGACCGTGAAGCCGACGGCAAAGCCGACCGTGAAACCGACGGCAACCCCGACTGCAACACCAACGGCGACCCCGACCGTAACACCGGCAGGAAACAAGTATGTTTCCAGTGAAACGGTTCCAACTACCGCAGATACGGATACACTGACAGTGGGTAAGTTCTCTGTAACGCTAGGTATGAGTGAGGCACAGGTGAAGGATGTGTTTGGACACGATCCGGAGCTGACAGGTTCCTCTCCGCAGGGCTGCACAGTTCATGTTTATAATCCACAAGCAGGCTCTGGCGACTATAAGGGGAAAAGTGACTATCGTAATCTGATGGAGATACAGTTCAAGGATGGACAGGTGGTAGAGATGTCCACCATTTCAAGATGTTTTTGTTATGAGGGAATCGTATCTTCTGGAGACAGCACCAGTGACCTGACAGGACACGGCTTTAGCAAATTATCATTGAAATCATATAAATTTAAAGCAGGATATTTACGCACAACAAGTAATGCATATATTACTGCATTTGTAGATCATCAAGGAGGAGATGGTGTATATGGTGTGCAGGTTTTTACAAAATCGCTGGCATCATCAGCAGCCAAGCTGCTGGAACCGGATTCGATGAAAGCAAATTACAATGATGCGGTCGCAGACACGATGCAGCAGGAGATGGGATGGTATGTCAATGCTTTCCGTGTATTCAAAGGAAGTGATCCGATGAATCTCGTGACAGGGGCTGATAATGCCGCACAGACCCAGGCGAAGTATATGGCCTCCATCGGCAAAAATACCACATCGGGAGAGGGAGGAATCTCCTGGTCAGACCGGTTCAATGACAGCTATAGAGATCCTTACGTAGCAACAGAATTTACCGGGGTCGCCTGTGGAGATGCCTTTGGCTGCGTCATCTACGCAATTGATGATACATCCACTGTATCATCAGGACAGTTAACCAATGTTTACCAATACATGATCATGGAAGAAAGCCCGGAGGATGGGGAAACTGTGGAGATGAGTGCAGCATGCGGATTTTATTACAATACCAGCAGCAAATTATACACCTACGGCGTTATTGATATTTTTGGATTCTAAGACATCATAAGGAGGACATCAATGGGAAAAGAAGTAAAAACAAATGCCATGCGGATACTGGACCGCCAGAAGATCCCGTATAAACTCAACACCTATGAATGTGGAGAGTTTATTGATGGAGTGACGATCGCAGATCAGTTAGGGCAGAGCTATGATATTTCTTTTAAGACATTAGTAATGATCGGAAAGAGCAGACAATATTATGTGTTTGCTCTTCCGGTGGACAAAGAAGTGGATATGAAAAAAGCCGCAAAAGCGGTAGGGGAGAAAAGTGTGGAGATGCTGCCGGTCAAGGACATTAATAAGGTCACCGGATATATCCGCGGTGGATGTACACCGATTGGCATGAAGAAGCAATACCCCACGGTGATCCATGAAAGTGCGGCCGGACTGGACGAAATGATCGTCAGTGGGGGCAGACTCGGAGAACAGATTCTGTTAAAACCACAGGATCTGCTCAAGGTGACCGGAGGAAAGTTTGCGGATATTATCCGTCATGAAGAATGATATTGTTTATTACAATTTGATCGCAACGACCATAAATTACAACAATAAGACATAGAGAGGAAAAGTGCATGAGAAGTCAGAAATGGAAAAAAGTCATGGCAGTTCTGATGGCGGCAGCTCTTGTGATCGCAGGGGCAGTTGTACCGGACGGTGTCAGTGCCAAAGGCAGAATGAAACTCAACAAAAAGAAAGTGACGATGAAAGTTGGAAGAAAAATACAGCTCCGGCTCAAAAATGCAAAGGGCAAGGTAACCTGGAAATCTTCCAGAAAAAAGGTTGCCACCGTAACCGGAAAGGGCGTTGTGAAAGGGAAAAAAAGGGGAACTGCCAAAATTACCGCGAAATGCAGAAGAAAGAAATTTGTCTGCAAAGTAAAGGTTCTGGATCCGGGGGAAAGTGTGATAGAATCCGGCAGCCCGGAGGAGTCTCTGGCCCCGGGAGCTACTCCGGTACCGGGAACAAGTGCGGAACCATCCGTTTCGGCAAGTGCGAAGCCGTCAACGGAGCCGGCAGGGACGTCAACCCTGAAATCCAGCCGCATCAAACCGGCATCGGCAGCAGCAGATACTCTGGCGATAGGCACCTTTGCTGTGACACTCGGCATGACAAAGGCTCAGGTACAGAGCGGTATGGGAGCTGCACCGGACAGAACCGGCACATCTCCACAGGGATTTGAAAGCTACGTTTATAATCCATCCAATGATTATGTCAATTATCTGGAAATGCAGTTTAAGGATGACAAGGTTGTGGAAATATCGACGATTTCAGCGTATTTCTGCTATGACAGCCTCGTTTCCTCCGGGGACACGGCAGAGACACTGCAGGGACGCGGTTTTAAAACCATGAGCCGTTTTGCTTACGAGGCGGGATATCAGTACGAGAAAGGAAATGCCTATGTGAATGCCTTTGTGGATCATCAGCAAAACGGTGGTGTATATGGTGTGCAGGTATTTGATAAAAAGCTGAATTCCAAGCTGGATAAGCTGATCATACCGAAATACTGTACTTACACCAGTGATGTGGCAAAGACTATGAGAGTGGAGATGGGAGATTTTGTGAATGCCTTTCGTGTATTTAAAGGGAAAGAACCGATGAAGGTTGAGGCATCCGGGACAGCGCAGACTCAGGCAGAATATATGGCTTCCATCGGAAAAAACACCACAAGTGACCAAAATGGCAGGACTTATGATGAGCGCTTTACCGATGAGTATGGGAAATGTTATATGCAGACAGAATTTGCCGGTGACAGTTGTGAAGATGCCTTCAGTTTTGTGGTTTTTGCCGTTGATACGACAAAAAATACAGCATCCGGTCAGTTGTCAAACATATACCAATATATGATTGCTGAGGATGGACCGGATGGGGGCACTGTTGATATGCATGTGTGCTGCGGCTTTGCCTACAATACTACCACGAAGCTGTATACCTTTGGCGTGATCGATCTGTTTGGTTTTTGATCGTTCCGGAAAACAGCAGGATATATGAAACTCCCGGTGATTATTTCCGGGCGGTGTATGGAGGAAGCATGGGCAGAGCACATGGAAATGGTCTGAAACGCCAGACCAATAATCAATTTTTAAATATGTATGAAGTGGATGCAGTGCGGCGGGATGGGGTGCATTTCCCTTATTATGTCGCCACGAGAAGGCAGCCCGGAGACCTTATGTACGAGACCGGGCAGCTCCGGCCGGACGGAGTAGTGATCTACCCGGTATACCGCCGGGATCCGGAGAAGCTTGTGGTGATCCGCCAGTTCCGTTATCCGGTCAACGCTTATATGTATGAGGTTCCGGCAGGTCTGATAGATGCCGGGGAAGATCCCATCGAGGCGGCGGTCCGGGAAATGAAGGAGGAAACAGGGCTGGATTTTGAAGCGTTTCGCGAGTACGATCCGTCCTTGCTGCGTCCTTTTGTGCAGAGCCAGGGAATGTCGGATGAATGTGATGTGACAGTGTTTGGTTATGCGGATGGAGAGATCACCGGGCAGGCACAGGAGGCCACAGAGGATATTGAAATTTTTCTGGCAGACCGGCATGAGATCAAACGGATTCTGCGGGAAGAATTGGTTTCCCTGCGGGCCGCATACCTGTTTCTGGCATTTTTAAACAGCGATCCGAAGGCCCCTTTTGATTTTTTAAAAATATAGTGCATATCATTATTGGATCGGAATGTGCCTGGGATCTGCGAAGAAGGGAATATATGCTCTGATCCCAACATAACGAAAACACACGGAAAGGAATGGTATCGAAAATGAGAAAAAAAGCATGGAAAAAATGGATTGCGGTGATCACGGCGGTGTCACTTGTGCTCACAGGAATTGCAGTACCACACGGTACGGCGGCTGCATCCGGGATGAAGCTGAACAAAAAGAAGGTCACTCTGAAAGTGGGAAAGAAGATAAAGCTGAAGCTGAAAAATGCGAAAAAGAAGGTGACCTGGAAATCATCCAATGAAAAAATTGCTTCTGTGACCCGGAAAGGTGTTGTAAAAGGAAAAAAGCCGGGCAAGGCAAAGATCACGGCAAAATGCAAAGGGAAAAAATTCGTATGTAAAGTTACGGTAAAACGTAACGGAACGGCCACGGCAGATTCGGCAGATATCATATTTAGCGGTGCACCGGCAGCAAGAATTACAAATTATCCGGCAGCAACGACAGTACCGACGGTACCGACGGTAAAACCTACCAGAAAACCTTTGTTTCCGGTGAAAACAAAAACGCCAACGGCTTCTGCCGGCGTAAAGCCAACGGCTTCTCCGAAAACGGAAGAAACGAAGAAACCGGAAGAAACGAAAAATCCGGAAGCCACAAAGGCACCGGAGACGCCATCTCCTTCCGGTTCGCCGGCGGGAACCGCAACAAAAGAACCGGATGCATCTTTCACGGAGGAGCCGGCGGGGACTGCAGACGTCAATTTACCGGGGACGACTCCGGGGACGGATCCGTCTGGGGCACCGGGTGTAACGGCATCTGCACAGCCGGGATCCACCCCGGCGCCGAATGCGACAAAGGAGCCGGCAGGCAATCAGGAAGGATATGTTTCGACGAAGACAATGCCTGCAAGTGCAGATGCAGATACACTGGCTGTCGGTAAATTTCATATTCGTCTGGGGATGACAAGTGATGAGGTAAAGAATGTGATGGGAGCGGAGCCGGACTATACCGGAACCTCTCCACAGGGAATGAAAACCTGTATGTACAATCCGTCCGGTGATTATCTCAATCTGATCGAAGTGCAGTTTAAGGAGGATAAGGTTGCGGAAATGTCAACAATCTCTGCTTATTTCCGCTATGCTGATATTGTATCTTCTGAGGATACCGACAAAACGCTGAGTGGTAAATTCAGTTCCATGCAAAGAAAATATGATTATGAAGCGGGATATCAGTACAGTGACAATGCGGCGTATATTACAGTTTTTTCAGATCATCAGGGAGATGGAAAGATATACGGTATACAGGTTTTTGATAAGACACTTGCATCAAAGCTTGATAAATTGATCCTTCCACAAAACTGCAGTTATACGAAAGAGGTTGCGTCAACCATGAAATTGCAGATGGAGGATTATGTAAATGCATTCCGCGTCTCAAAGCAAAAAGATCCAATGAAGGTTGAACAGTCAGATGTGGCACAGAAGCAGGCGGAGTATATGGCTTCTGTCGGCAAAAATGTAACATCAGGAGAGGGAGGAATCTCCTGGTCAGACCGGTTTGATGCCAGTTATGGAGAGACTTACGTAGCCACGGAATTTACCGGCGATAGCTGCGAAGATGCGTTCAGTCATGTGGTTTATGCCATTGACACTACAAAACATACAGCGGCGGGGCAGATGTCCGATGTTTATAAAAATATGATTATGGAGGAGGGACCGGATGGAGCTTGGGTGGATATGCACCTGTCATGTGGATTTGCGTACAATACGTCAACAAAGTTGTATACCTTTGGAGTCATAGATCTCTTTGGATTTTAAATCCGGATATTTCCACAAAAGAAGATCGTCCGTGGAATTGCTGTACGAAAATGTTTAATAAAATCAATATTTTATAACATTTTACCTGTTATTTTCGGAACAGAGCAAAGATGAAGTTTCATATAGGCAATATTTTGTAGGAAAAGGCAAAAAATAATTTTTTTTATCGCCTTTTCCTATTCTTTTTTTACAAAAAAGCCCCATATTATGTGGGGCAGGACACACTCTTATCACAAAATGTAGTCAAATATAACAACAAAAATAAAAAAATCAAAAAAATACTTGTATAATTTGCCGACGTGTGTTATAGTGGTCTTACGGAAAAAGTTGAGGGAACGTTCCTAAACAACGTAATCATTTTCGTAAAGATGGTTACATTTTAAGAATGGTGATACCATGATATTTCTGCTGTGGGTGCAGCATAAATATAAAGCAAACAATTTAATTTAGAGGAGGCTTTTTATGAGAAAGAAAGTATTAAGTGTACTTCTGTGTACAGCAATGGCTGCAACAATGTTGACAGGCTGCGGCGGTTCTTCAGACGACACAAACAAGGACACAAACAAGGGAACAGACAATACTGCAACAAGTGGTGGTGCTTCAAGCGCAACATCCGAGAGCGGATCTACAGCTCAGGTTTCTGATGGTGGTAAGGTTCTTAACATCCGTGTTTGGAACGAGGAGTTCAGAGATCGTGTCGCTGCTCATTATCCGGGATATAAGAAAACCGGTAAGTGGACAGGTAAGATCGGCGATGTAAATGTTAAATGGACCATGGTTACTAACCAGGACAATGCTTATCAGGATGCACTGGATCAGGCACTTCTGAACCAGGCAGATGCCAAGGCAGACGATAAGGTTGATATGTTCCTTGTTGAGGCTGATTATGCACTGAAGTATGTAAACTCAGATTACACAGTAGATGTTGTAAATGATCTTGGTGTTTCTGAGGATTCACTTTCAAACCAGTACAAGTACACACAGGATATCGTAAGAGATTCCAAGGGAGCTCTTAAGGGTTCTTCATGGCAGGCTTGCCCGGGTGGTATGATCTACCGTCGTGACATCGCAAAGAAGGTATTCGGAACAGACGAGCCTGATAAGATTCAGGAAATCTTCTCTGACTGGGATGCTTTCAAAGAGGCAGCAGCTAAGCTGAAAGACAAAGGATATCTTGCAACAGCATCTGTAAACGATGCATACCGTGTATTCTCTAACAACGTAACATCTAAGTGGGTAGAGGATGGTAAGATCAACATTGATGAGAACATCAAGACTTGGGTTGATATGTCCAAGGAGATGGTTGATAACAAAGAGACAGCTACATATGATCTTTGGTCTTCTGACTGGAGCAAGGGCTTCATGAAGAACAGCAACGTATTTGCATACTTTGGACCAGCTTGGCTCTTCAACTTCTCAATGAGTGCTGATAAGGCTGGTTCCGTTGGTAAAGACGGCGGATGGGCTCTCTGCAAGGGACCTCAGAGCTTCTATTGGGGCGGTACATGGATCTGTGGTGCAAACGGCACAGATAACTCTTCTCTTGTAAAGGATATCATCGAGAAGATGACAACAGATGAGTCAATCATGACAGACATCGTTAAGAAATATAACGACTTCGTAAACAACAAGTCTGTAATGGATAAGCTTTCTAAGGATAAGAGCTTCAAGAACTCTATCCTTGGTGGACAGAATCCACTTCCAATCTTCTGTGACGGTATCGAGAGCATCGACCTCAGCAACCTGTCATCTTATGATCAGGGATGTAACGAGGAGTTCCAGAAGGCTATGAAGGATTACTTTGATGGCAACGCTGATTACGATGCAGCTCTGGATCAGTTCTATCAGTCAGTAGTGACTAAGTACCCTGAGCTTTCACACTAATCATCAGGCGTAAAAATGTAACATGAATCTGGATGTGCCTGCTTACGGACGTAGGCAGGCACATTTTATACCTAAAAAAGGAGAGAAAAAGAATGAGCACATCTCCAAAGAGACGAGGAAAAGTTGAAAAACACAATAAATGGGGTTACATTTTCCTGATTCCGTTTGTTGTTGTATACGTCATTTTCCAGTTGATTCCTTTGATTAGTACCATCTACAACAGTTTTTATGAAAACTTCCGTTCCGGTCTGGTTCAGGTCGGTCCGAACTTTGTAGGGATGGATAACTACAAGGAGTTATTTGCTGGAGGATACTTCTGGTTGTATTTAAGAAATACTTTGATCATGTGGGTGCTTGGTTTTGTTCCACAGATCATTGTATCATTGATCCTGGGAGCATGGTTCTCCGATATGAGACTGAATATTAAAGGCTCCCGTTTCTTCAAGACAGTTATTTATCTGCCAAACCTGATCATGGCATCTGCATTTGCAATGCTGTTCTTCGCATTATTTGCAGATACAGGCCCTGTAAATGCTATGCTGACAGGTGCTGGTATACTGAAAGAGCCATTCCACTTCTTATCTCATAAGTGGAGTGCAAGAGGTCTGGTTGCTTTCATGAACTTCCTGATGTGGTTTGGTAATACAACGATCCTGTTGATGGCAGGTATGATGGGTATTGATCCATCACTGTTTGAGGCTGCCGAGGTGGATGGAGCTACATCTACTCAGGTATTCTGGCAGATTACCATGCCGCTGTTAAGACCGATTATGGTTTACGTTTTAGTTACTTCCTTGATTGGTGGTTTGCAGATGTTCGATGTTCCTCAGATTTTGACAAACGGAACCGGTCAGCCAACTCAGACCACAATGACACTGATCATGTACTTGAACAAGCACCTGTTTAGTAAGAACTACGGTATGGGTGGAGCATTGTCCGTTGTAATGTTTATTATCACGGGTATCCTGAGCTTGATCGTGTTTAAGGCATTTGCACAGAAAAAGGAGGATTAACGATGGCGAATTCAAGAACACCAAGTGATGAGATTACAAAAGAGGGATTTGGCATTCATGCACGCCGTGCGATTGCATATATCGTTCTGATCATCATTACGATTTTATGTCTGTTCTGGTTTTACGTACTCTTCGTAAATGCCACCAGAACGCATAGTGAGATTCAGTTAGGTTTCCATGCACTTCCTGGTACAAACTTTGCTAAGAACTTTTACAACACGATCATCAATGGTTCTCAGCCGGTTTGGAATGGTTTGGTCAACAGTGTTATCATTGCTGCACTGAGTGCTGTATTAACCACTTATTTTTCGACAATGACAGCGTATGCACTTCATGTGTATACCTTTAAGTTAAAGAAGTTTATGCATACTTTCATCCTGATGATCATGATGATCCCAACTCAGGTTACCGCTCTTGGTTTCCTGCAGCTGATCATGAAGATGAACTTGATGAACAGTTTTATTCCATTGATCGTACCGGCTGTGGCTTCACCGGTAACGTATTTCTACATGAAGCAGTACATGGAGTCATCACTGCCGATTGAGATTATCGAGGCATCCCGTATGGATGGTGCCGGAGAGTTCCGTACCTTCAATCAGATGATCCTTCCGATCATGAAGCCGGCAATTGCAGTACAGGCAATCTTCGCATTTGTAACAAGCTGGAATAACTACTTCATTCCATCCCTTATTTTAACGGATGACAAGAAAAAGACACTTCCGGTATTGATTGCGAACTTGCGTAGTGCAGACTTTTTAAAGTTTGATATGGGTCAGGTTTACATGATGATCGCGTTTTCTATATTCCCGGTTATCATCGTTTATCTGATACTTTCAAAACATATTGTACAGGGTGTTGCATTGGGAAGCGTAAAGGGCTGATGCCCATCGTACCCCGGATAGGGATATCCGGCAGGACCTGATAGTACAATGATCCTCTCTTTCTCATTGTATATGGGGCTGTCTGGCAGGAAACTGTCAGGCAGCCCTTTTGGGTTGCCCAAAAATCGTTTGTGTGGTATTCTAAAAAGCATGGAGAAGAATATATATGATTTTGGGAGGTACCTATGCGTCATTTATGGAAAAAGGGGCTGGCACTGGCACTGATCGTATGCGTATCAGTCAGTGGGACCGGATGTTCCGGCAATAAAGATAAAAAGGATAAACCGGCAGCAACGGAGGATGTGTCCTCGGAAAAGGCAACGACATTGCCGAAGGTTGAGGCGGGAGGAAAGGGAAAAGATAAGTCGGATGTGCCATTGGTTGTTGCCTGTGATACATTAGACAAGCAGTTTAATCCATTTGCGGTAACCGGGAAAGCTGATCAGAGAGTTGTGGATCTGACGCAGCTGCGCCTGTTGACCTTCGATAGAGAAGGTGCTGTGGTAAAGCATGCGATCCAGGGGGAGAAACGCCGTTTTAACGGGGATTCTTTCCAGTATGAGGGATCGGCCAATATTAAAATACGGCGGGATCAAAAGAAGGATATCACATCGTATATTATTACCCTGCGAAAGGATCTGACCTTTAGTGATGGATCACCGGTTACGATCGATGATGTGATCTTTTCCATGTATGCATTTGCAGACAGCAGCTATAAAGGGGCAGAAACCTTCGGATCGCTGCCAATCCTTGGGCTGGAGCAGTACCGAGGAGTTTCTGGTGCGGAAAAGGAGCGTAAAAAGAGTTCCATTGATATCGAAGGCATTGAAAAACTGGCAGATTACAAGGTGAAGGTTACGGTAAAGGGGTATGACCGTAATGCGTTAATGTCATTAAATATACCGATCTGTTCCCTGCAGTTTTATGGAAACAAGAAAGAATTTAATGTGCTGGCAGGAAGTTTTGGGTTTAAAAAGGGAGATATTTCCAGTCTGATCAAAAAGAAAAATGCACCTTTTGGAGCAGGACCTTATCGATATATTAAATATGAAAAAGGCATTGTCTACTATGAAGCCAATGAAAAGTATTATCGCGGGTGTCCTGAGACGGCATTTATCCAGTTAAAGGAAGTGAAAGGATCGTCGGACGTGCAGAAACTGGAGGCTCTGACCAATGGTGATTTTGATGTCGTGGATATGAGTGCATCCAACAGTGTCATGGATATTATCACGGAGGAGAATTCCAGTGGCAAGCTGACCGGTCGTGTCTATGGCGGCAAATTATGGGATGGTGATTATTATCATTATATAGGCATGAATGCCAGGGAGGTATGTGTAGACGGAAAACCGGACAGTACACGTTCCAAGAATCTACGCAAGGCTTTTGCTATTCTATTCAGTTGTAACAGAGGCAATATGGTGGAGATTAGCCAGAAAGGTGCAGCAGTGATTGATTATCCGGCATCCCGGATATCCTGGTCCGTTCCGCAGGAAGAGGATGAGGAGTATCAACAGGCGTTTAATAAAGACATAGATGGCAATGTGATCTATAACAGTAATATGAGCGTAGACGAGCGTGCACAGGCGGCATGCAAAGCTGCGGCCGGATATTTAAAGAAAGCTGGTTTTAAGATAAAAAAAGGAGTGGTAACGGAGATGCCGGAAAACACCCAAAAGAAATATGCTATTTACATTCCGGGGGATACGCAGGAACAGGGGATGCTTACGATAGCAAGAAATGCCCAGAAACTGTTTCGCCAGATTGGCTTAAAACTGGAGCTTCGCGAGGGATGCAGCAAGAAAAAACTTACCCGGCATCTGCAGAAGGGAACTGCTCAGATCTGGTGCGGCAAGGAAGAAACCTCCGTCAATGGAGATATGTATGCGATGTATCACAGTCATCTCAAGAAGGACAAGAAGGCAGGAAGCCGTAATTATTTCCGGATCAAGGATAGTGATCTGGACGAGTATATCGAGGACAGTATGCATACAGTACAGCTCAAAAAGAGCATTTCATTATATGCACAGAGCTACGAAAAGATCATGGACTGGGCGGTAGAAGTCCCGGTATATCAGGAACGTAATCTGACCGTATTCAGTACGGCAAGAGTCAATCTGGAAACCGTGGCACAGGATATCAGTCCGTATTATGACTGGACGCAGGATATTGAGCTGGTAGAGATGAAGTAGTGAAAGCAAGCCGTGTATAGGAAAATGCTCGTAGCGTAGAGGGAAGCCAACGAGCATTGCGAAGCAATTCTTGGAGGGCAAAACGTTGGTTTTGCCCTTTTTTATGCTCTTAGAAAATATCGGTCGTTATTTTAACAGATAGCTGTACACCATAATAAAGTGACAGAGGCTGCCGCCCATAACAAAGAGGTGAAAGATTTCATGGCCGCCAAAGCCCGGGTGAAGCCGGTTAAAGATAGGGAGTTTTAAGGCGTAGATCACGCCGCCGATGGTGTAGATCACGCCGCCTGCAAACAGCCAGAAGAAAGCCTGTGGGCACATATAGTGGTAAATGCTGCGGATTGCAAAAATGCAAAGCCAGCCCATGGCAATATAAATGGTAGAGTTCAGCCATTTTGGAGAATCCACCCAGACTGCCGTGAGGAACAGTCCCGCAAGGGCAAGCCCCCAGACGATCAGACACAGAGGTGTACCGATGGAGGAAGGCAGAACCAGCATGCAGACCGGGGTATAGCTTCCGGCGATCAGGAAGTAGATCATAATGTGATCCAGCTTTTTCAGCAGAAGCGTTGCCCTGTCATTGGTAATAATTGCATGGTAAAAGGTACTGGCACCATACAGCAGGATCATGCTCACAATAAACAAGAGACTGGATATCAGGCTTTTGATCTGACCAGCCTGGGCAGCCCTCTCTAACAGAAATGGTGCTGCGGAGACGGCGGCGACCATTCCGATAAAATGTGTGATAGCACTGGCCGGATCCTTTAAGCGGAATGTTGTGTGGGAAACAGCCGGAGATTGTGAAATAGCGGCAGCACCCGGATAAGATTGTGAATTTGTAAGTGTCGTCATAATATCCCCCATTTCTAAGCGTTTATCATGAAAAGGCGATTGCCATTGGAACTATCTGCTTTCGCTCAGAAGCGGATAGTGTGTTTTACAGTGTCAAGTTTTGTAATAAAAAAATGACATATGATGCATATGACAATAAGTGGTAAAAGAAAATAATACACGTAGTAATAAAAACTACCTTGTAAAGTATAATATACATCTTTCTGGCATTTTATGCAAGCTCAATTTTCAAATTTTGGATCAATAACTGTTGAGATAGATATTTGCAAGGTAACAGGGAAAATGTTATGATGAACAACAACAAGAAAAATAAGAAGAAAGCGGGGAAATAGCAATGGAGCTTCATGTCGGTGATGTGATCAAAATGAAAAAACAGCATCCATGTGGAGAAAATCGCTGGAAGCTGGTACGGGTTGGTATGGACATTAAAATGGAATGTATGGGATGCGGACATCGTGTTATGCTGCCCAGAAAGCAGGTAGAAAAGGGCTTCCGGGGATTTCTTGAAAAAAAAGAAGAAAAAAATTAAAAAAATTCGAAAAAAAGTGTTGACATTTTGGACGGAGTGTAATATACTCTTACTTGCGTCACGGAAATGACTTAAAACTTTTCGGGGTGTGGCACAGTTTGGCTAGTGTACCTGATTTGGGATCAGGGGGTCGCAGGTTCGAATCCTGTCACCCCGATTGTGACGCAAGTTATAAATTTAATATAGGGAAGTTGATTTTGGGCTTTCCAATTTATGCGGGTGTAGTTCAATGGTAGAACACCAGCCTTCCAAGCTGGATACGTGGGTTCGATTCCCATCACCCGCTCTTTGTGCTAGTAGCTCAGTTGGATAGAGCAACGGCCTTCTAAGCCGTTTGTCGGGGGTTCGAATCCCTTCTGGCACGTTGATCAGAGAGGATGCTGTTGCAGATATCTCTGATTTTATTAAGTAAGCAGCTTTTCGTACCAGCGGAAAGTTCGCCACATTATATTTATGGTGGGTATAGCGCAGCTGGTTAGCGCGCCAGATTGTGGCTCTGGAGGCCCTGGGTTCGAATCCCAGTATCCACCTTAGAATCCTTGTTATAGAAGTTATAGCAGGGATTTTTGTTATAAATGGTGCTTTTCGGGAAATGCGGAGGAAAGCACAATAGAATAATGGGCTATCGCCAAGCGGTAAGGCACAGGACTTTGACTCCTGCATTCACCAGTTCGAATCTGGTTAGCCCAGTACGAGGAAACCCTTGCAGACAGCGGTCTGCAGGGGTTTTTGTTTTTTTCGGGGAGGGCGAAAAAGGCGTTTGGTATTTCGTGGGGATCTGACTGGTAAAAATATGCCTTGACTGATATAATGTACTTGGAAACAAAGAAAAAATAATTTGTTATATATTTGTCCATTAGTGATATCTGAGATATTGCTATATACTTTATAGAGAGGAATAAGATATGAAAAATAAGAATATAATAATTGGTTTAATTATTGGAATTGCAATGGCATTTTTATGGAGTGTATGTTTTGTAAATATATTAAAGAGTGTAGCAGGAATTTGTATAGGCATATGTCTGGGCATTAGTTTTGGTGTTGCATTTAGTTTGATTTTTAAAGATAAGAATAAGTGATCTGTGTTGTATTAATAAATACATCTTCTATGTTATCGAGTAATCAACTTGTGGTTGAAACACAAAAATCAACGGATAGTTCGTGTAAGTTTGTCATTAATTCAGCTATGATTCAGTGATGAAAGGGGGAACCAACGTGAATCAAATTAAAATAGGAAAATTTATTGCATCATGTAGAAAAGAACAGGGAATGACGCAAGTAAATCTTGCAGAAAAACTTGGAATAACGGATAGGGCAGTGTCAAAATGGGAGAATGGTGTTTGAGTTATAATAGGACCAAGTTAGATGAAACCCAGTAAAATCAAGG
>OLWA01000383.1_pt1 | contig 56573 bp, 52 predicted proteins | sample 1673251 | NCBI WGS metagenome assembly OLWA01 (sample SAMEA3178937, study PRJEB25190) | human gut metagenome | biome: human gut; feature: human-associated habitat; material: faeces | place: Austria | collected 2013 | reverse complement strand
TCACGGTCAATTCAATCCCTTCCAAAAATATCGCGCGAATAAATCTTCGTCACTATATCCTCAATATCTGCCACCGGAAAAAGTGATGCAAGCCACCCCAAACCGACCATACACTCAAGCTTGTGAATCTTAACTCATTTTCAAATTGGGAAAAGTCCGTTGGGCGCAAACAGTAATTTCGGGAAATCAATCTGGAATAATCAAAAGTTATATCTCATAAATACTTTTGTACATAATGTGTCCCATGTGAATAGTATTGGGAATTCGATCAAGACATTATATAACCTGCCCCATAAGCCTCTTTCGTGGAAAAGACGGTAGAAGGCCCTGAGGTTGTATTTATTTACCCAACCAGGATAATAGTTGATACTGTTGGCGGATTGGTGGAGGAACCCTCCGCATGTGAATACAATCCCTTTGTAGCCGGCATTTTTCAAATCGAGAGCAAATTGTTCTTGCAATGGAGACCCCATGCCGATGATAGTAAAATCGCTGTCAATATCCACGACTTCCTTAATCGCACTTTTCCTGTCATCATTGTCAATGAAATAGCCGTTGCGATAACCGGCAATTTTCATTTCGGGATAGCTTTTATGAAACTGTTTGACCGTTGATTCAAGTATTTCTTGTTTCGTTCCTAAGAAATAAATACTTCGACTTGTCTCTTTGTCATTTAGATACGTAAATAAATCAACAGCCATGCCAGACATATCGAAACTTAGCCTCGGCACACGCTTTCCCCATAAAAAACGGATTAACCAACACATAGTCATGCCATCTACAAAAAGTCCATCCATTGATCCGTATAATTCCGGATGACGGCGCACAAGATGATAGGAGTAGGGATTTACGCACGTATTTACTCGCCCATTTCCCTCAGCGAAAGTGCTGTCGGGATATGCCAAGGCAGAGTCTGCGATTTTTTTCACAAACTCACGGTTATTCATAAAATCAGGATAAATAAATTATATGGAAAAATGTGAAATCAGGTGACGATAGAAAAGATACCCTTTTCGATAAGTATCAGCTATCGATATCAATATTGCCAAACTCGTATATATATCCGTTGCTTTTCAAAGGCAATGGGAGTCTGGGAAAAATGGCTGATGTATTGGATTACTTTTTATATTCATTCCAAATTAAATTTTAAGTAATCCACTGTGTTTTTCCGCTCTCGCTCTATCGCTGCATTAACCGGTACATAGTCAATTTTCTCTTCCAAAATTCCAGTTATATTTTCAGCCTTTTCTGCTATCCTTGAGTCAAGATTGAATTGTTCCAATAAAAAAGTTAACTTGTTGCTGTTCATTCCTCTTACAATCACAGCAAATGACTTATTGAACTTGAGAGACATAACCGCACCATGAAATGTGTCAGTGACTATACAACTTGCACGTTTGAAATAGCCGAGCACTTCAAACGGATGAGGAGTCACAACCTCGTCAACCCAGTCAAAATAGTTAGCAATTGCAACAATTTTCAGATTTTTCTTTTTGGCATAAGCCGTTATGGCTTTAACCTCTTTAGAATTGTTCATTCTTCCGGGATATGTATAGACAAGGAGGTACTCATCTTTTATATCAGGAAGCCTGACTTCATTGTCAAATCCATAGGCTATGACAGGGTCAACATTTAGATTCGGTTCTACGTTGGTAAGTGAAGTGACAATATCAACGCTGTTCTTGTCTCTGACTGAAATTGCATCCATTCTCGCCATCAGTTCTCCGACTCGGCGGTCTATGCCAAGTTCTTTCAGTTTTGCGATAGTCGTAGCTCCAAAGCATCCGGCATAACTTATAACTTTATCAGCATTCAAGTTTTCGCCAAACAATTGAGTAGAGAAGCCGAACCATGTGGTCTGTGCTACATTGAAAACCTCGTCACTACCGATTACGACAGCATCAAAACGAGTTTCTGTTTTCCCCTCTTTAACTCCGAGTTCCCGTTTAAACTCATTGTCAAATCGTCTGTGTAACTTCAGGGTACATTGAAGTTGTCTAAGGGGATGCTTCACTTTCAAACGCTTAAGCATCAGATTAACTTTGTGAAGTTTTCCAATTCTATATTGCGGAAGCTGCTCACCTGGAACGATATTGACAAACTCAACATCATGTCCCAATCTTTCCAAAATTGATTTAAGTCCATATGCTTGCAGAAACGATCCATAGTTCGTTATCTGCTGCATGGACAATATGCCGACTTTCATATGCTTCTAAGTTTGTTGACAATTGATTTGACGATCCAAAATACGCCAGTCGAAATCAGCAAGTCTTTTATATTGTCTTTCATCCCGGTACCTTTCAGATTGAATCGAGTGTTTATATCCCTCAGTGTAATTTCTGGATTGTTGAACGACTTGATAAGTTCATTTCTATATGGAGGTTTATCAGTAGATGCTACTAAATTGTGATTCAGTTTAACTGCCTCCTGAAGTTCTCTTTTCTCTATGAAGCAATTTTTCAGATTCTCAAGGATTTCCCTCCCGGACTTAGAGTTTACAAGGACCAAAGACACTCCCTTAGAAACATCATGTTTAAAGGGTTTTCCGAATGCTCCGATACCCCAGAAATCAGCGATTGTGATGTCACCGACCCTTGATAAACCATTAAATTGGCAGTCATAACATGACTCCCTGAAAATCGCACCTTTGTCAAAAGCTGCCATGTAAAGGTTGGCAACTCCAGTGAGAGGCTTCATGCGGCAATTCCCTTTCTTCGGGGTTGGAGCAATGCCCCAACCCCGAAGATTTCTGAATTCAAAGCCATCCGCTGATGAATATTGCGGGTATTCAGATTTTAGTTTCTTGATGTAATTTGAAAAGAGAATATTGGAAGGGACTCCATGACATACGATATCAATCGTAATAAGCTTCTCATACGATTTTATTAAAAACGAGCGTAACCCTGCTATTTGGCAAGGTGTGCCGGTAAAGAGTACATATTTACCTTCCTTTAGTTTTTCGCGTGCTTCAGCAAATGTCTTCCGTACGTCGCTTTGAAGATACTTTGAGCCGCGTAACATGGCGAAGTCTTTTCCTTCTTCAATTCCAATATGGCAACACTGGAAACTATCGTGCCATGCGGCACCGAAAACGACCCCATCGCGTTTCCTTATCCAATCGGCAATCGCCGAGAATGCTCCCCCCGAGCTGCTTTCAGTACGTGTACTGTTATCCCAGAAGGCATAAGCCTCCTTGACCTCCGGATTCTTTAAATACTTACCGTTTACGATGGGGCAAGCCTTTTCACAAAGTTTACATTCGACACATTTGCCAGAATTGATGACAGGCATGATAAAACCGTCATTGTCCTGCGTCATCATAATTGCGTCGTGCGGACATATATTGCCACAGGCTGCGCAGCCTGTACAATTCTGTGGTTTTGCAAGAATTGGCATTATTTCAATCTATTGATTAAATCGCAGTATTTCCTTTTGAAAATACCAAAATTGAAATTGTTTTCATATATTTTCTTTCCCTGACGGGCCATCATGTCCATGTCAGATTGTTTAGTGTCCGACAGATGATTCAATACTGCAATCAAACTATCCCAATCATCAACAACAATACCATTGACATTATCCTTCACTATTTCAGTGTTCCCTCCTACATTATTACAAATAGCCGGTAATCCTATCTGGGATGCCTCTATAAGCGAAATAGGCAGTCCCTCATGTTTTGAGAATAACATCATGAAATCACATTGTCCCATAAGGCTTGGTATGTCATCCCTGAACCCTAATGCTTTGAACTGATCACAGTCTCTGCAAAGTCTCTCAAGTTCTTCATATTGTGGCCCGGTTCCGGCAAACAGAATCCTTACGCGAGGGTCAAGCTTGCCTTTCAGATGGTTTACAATCTCAATCTGCCGCTTAACGGAATTTATCCGGGCCGGATAAAGAATGGTTATATTGTTAGGATCAAACTTCTTTGTTCGTGACACATCAGGGAAAGTCTCGCGGACGCAATTGTGGATCTTAGTTATGTTGGCGGGCGATACTCCGAAATAATCCGTAAGGTTTCTGATTCCGGCATCCGATATGGCTACGATATTCTCCGGAAAAAGTGACAGTCGCTTATTTCCGTAAAGCTCATTGTGATGGACATAAACGCACTTCAAGTTAAAACCTGGAATATGCCCAAGCAACCACATTAGAGGGAGTAACCTCCGTTCATGAATAATGACAATGGAGTTGCGGAACATAAAAGGATTTCTGAACCTAAGATAATCATCCCCGGATATTCCCAGGCTGCCATTAACCTCACCGTATGGAATATTGCCGACTATTTTGGCATCAAAATCATCTTTCAACGCCTCGTGGATATCAAGCAATACACGCTGAATACCTGTAACCTTATAAAGTCCGGTGTTTAACTGAAAAACCTGTCGCTTAGTCATTATAGATTGATTTTAATTCGGATCTCCGTTTTAACCGAATCTTCAAATAAACTTCCTTATAATAAAATACACCCTGGATTCCTTGTATGACATAATATAAAGGGGCAAGTCTAATGCCTTCTGTTATTGGTGCGCTCATTCCTGCGATAGGAACTAAAAGAAGCCATAGGAAATTAGCTCTTGAAAAAGTCTTGATTGATTTATTTTGTAAAAAGGCACATTTAAACGAATTATATAAAAAAATGGACCAAATTGTGAGATAACATAGCGAACCTCCCAATCCCCATGAAGATATATAATACCCCATTAGATTCTCTATTGGATTCTGTATCCCTTTTTGAGGACCTACTCCAAAGAGTGGATTGAGGTAGAAATTGTGCATAGCTCGTTCTATCTGACCGTTTCTGGAATTAAAAGATGGATCATTAGCCTCCCCCGAAACAGAATTATACCCTCGTTCCAAAAGTTTGAGGATGTTTTGAACCATTGGAATGTCAAGACTTAATATAATAAAATAAAATAATGTAACAATAAATCCTATAATTAGGAGTGACCTTATTTTATTTATTCCAGAACCTCCAAAAAATAGGATTTGTAAAAATATCAGAATGAATGCACCTAGCATTATTGATCTGGAGCCGGTCAAGAAAATCACAGCAAATATTAATATTATGCTCAGGAACCGATACTTGTAAGAAGCATTTAAAGAATACGCTAAAAGAAAAAGGACAATAAAGCCAAATGAATAACAGTAAGTAAAAGTTCCATTAAATCGCGCATAATTCAAACCATTTGGGTCAAGATGCGTGTACAACCTAATTATTGGATAAAATGATGGAATAAATTTTATAAAGTCAAAAAGGACACCAATTGCCATTCCTATAAATATAACTTTGATACACGAAATGGAATCGTATCTTAACAATACAGGAATACTAAAATATAAAAGATAAATCATCGGACGCATTAGGTCTGTCGTGTCTTGAACGGAGATATGACCAAATGAAGCAATGGTGTTTGTTAAAATTGTCAGAGAATAGCAAATTAATTGTAAGACCAATATTGCTATTATTTTGCGCAGTGGTGATGGATATGGCTTTTTTTTATTGGAAAATAGTACATATAATCCTGCTCCACAGCACATTGAGATAAAAATCATTTGACTTATCCCAATGCTTAAGTATCCGAAAAATGACGGAAAAAGGATTATTAATCCAATATACGCATTAACTGTACGGACTTTGTGATTATAACAATTACTCATGAGAATGATTATAAACGGCCAAGTGCGATGCAATGTTTAACGCCTCGTGGATATCAAGCAATACACGCTGAATCCCCCATGACCTTATAACGTTCGGTGTTTAACTGAAATACTTTCTTCTGCTAATGTTTGTTGGAATTATTAAATGGTGTTGTTCGTCTTTATCATTAGGTTAAGCCAATGTCTGAGCTTGTATTCTCAGAATAAGTTTTGCTCTTTATATACAAAATTGTTACAAATCATCGTTGCTGTTATGATAAATCCCAGTTATTGTATGTCGAATATTTATGTGTGGTGCCAGATTGTTTTTGCTGGGTTACCGGCGGCGATGCTGTCTTAGGTTACCACTAATCCGGCATAATTTGGTTGTCTACAATTGTATATTCATCAGTATTTTAACATGGCTTCTGCTACCAAAAGACTATTGGCTGATTAGATCTAAATTATTAAATTGGGGCGATGTCGGATTTCAGCATTTACGCGCTATTCTGTTGTTGCTTTGTCTTAAATTGTTATAAATTGCAAATTTTATGACAAGGCTTCTTTTAGTAACTTTAGAGAATCATACCTTAATTCTGAAAGTTTTGCATCAATAAGATTCCAGTCGATCGGTTTTTGCACCATCTTTTTAAAATCGTCTTTAGTATTATTTTTTGTCAGGATTCTTTCTGATAAGCCAAGTTGATTAAGGAGAGAAACAATACGAGTTATTCTCGTAGGATTTCCGATATATACCACAAAAGGCTTGTGATATAAAATGGAAATGACAGTTCCGTGAAACGAGTCTGTCAACACCAAGGATGCTCCGGCAATTCTCCTTATCCATCCTTCAACAGATTCTGGGTATGACGCTCTATATCCATTAGGTTTCCGGACACTGCCAATTGATCTTATCGGTAAACTAACAGAATCAGCTACATCTTTTGCTAAATCATAAAAACCTTCATCATTAATCAGTTTGTATGTTATCACTTCATTGGAAGATATAATATCTCCAGTCAACTCCGGATATGATGGGAAAAGCAGGACTGGGTCAATTACTTGCTGAGCTGTCGCACCAAAAACATCTGCAGCTATTTTAATTGCAGAATCTTCTCGCAAAAGAATACGATAAAAGTTTTTTAAGGCGTTGCTTATTTCAGAATTGGATATGTATGGAGACTCTTCCCATTCGTTAAGACCAATACTTGTAGCATAAGATACTCTACGCACTGATTCATTTCCAAATATTAGAAAAAAAGCAGGAAGAAGATCCTTGCCAATCTGAGGGTTCCAGGTCTGATCGCTCCCTACAAGATAGCAATCCGATTTAGGAGGATTATTTCTAAGTTCATCCACACTCCAATAAGTGCTTTCAGAAAGATTCTTAAAGAATTTCTTACGGAAAGAGTTAAAGCGAAAACGTTTAAGCGCAAATACAATTCTTGACTTTAATGACGGATTGTAAGGAAGTCTCAGATCAATAAATTCAGGAGTATGACCAAGCTCTTTCACAGCTCTATAAGTAGCATAAGCTTGCATTGTTGCTCCATAGTTATCTTCCCAATGATATGTAAGTATTGATACCTTCATTTGAAAATGTTGTTTAAAATTCGTTTACTTAATCTCGTTTGATATATATTTGCGACCTTAAATGATATGAGCCTATACATAGCCATCGGCCACCATAGAATATTCCATGTCTTTAATTCACTGGCATATATCCGCATCAAAGATTTGTAGTTAAGCCATTTAAAAGCTATTCCGATTAGTCTTCGTTCCGGGAAATAGGCTTTAATTGATTTGCCATTGAAAATTCTATGATTTGGATACAGTATATTTTTGGGCTCAATCTTGTTAAGCGTTATATGACCGGATTCCATTATTAAATGTCCTTTTTCAGAATGGATTATAATAGAAGACACGCCCCTATAGTGTTCATTCGCAAACTGTCGGTCTCTCCAGAGATCACCAATTGTCATATCGCTCTTTCTATGACATCCATTAAACTGACAGTCATAGCAACTATACCTGTCGGTTAATTCACATGCAAAGCCATCTGTTACGAGATTTCTTGTAGATTGATGTTCTGAAATCGTTTTCCCTTCTTTCGTAAGATATGTTAATGAATATCTATAGCCATTTGGTTTCCATCCACTTTTCTTGTTCCTGAAACTTATTATTGATGCAATATTGTCCTTTTCTAAAACAAATCGTTCAATCAATTTAGGAGACGACACTCCTCCACATATTAAATCAATCGTGTATAGTTTGGCTTGAAATCTTGTCGGGACATAATTAAGAAGTGCGGCGACATGGCACGGTAATCCTGAAAATAGGACCATATGCCCGCATTTTAAATTTTCCAAGATCGCCCTATAAATTCCAGATGGATTTGAGGATGTATATTTGGAGCCTTGTAGCCGATCTATATCATTAAGGGAATTTGTAAGTATATACCTACATTCCAGCCCGTCCATGATTGCGCCAGCAACAAGACCGCCATTTCTTATGAAAGAATCGGCAATTGATCCAAATATGCCGGACGTTGCTCCTTTATCTCTGATAGATCCCACATTAGACCATCCGGCATAAAATTCAGATTTTAAAGTATTTTCGCCATATGAAAATTCATTAATTATCGGGCATGCTTTTTCACATATTTTGCATTCAATACATACAGTATTATCTATTTTTACATACCGATGACCATCTGTCCCGATGACAGACGAAATGGCCTCCTTAGGGCATTTGTCCTTACAAGCCATGCACCCGGTGCACTTGTGTTTAGAGGCTAATTCAGGCATTTCTGAAAGTATTTAATATATTTATCAACAATAATATCCGTGGCAAGATTATCATCAACCATTTTTTGCAGATTATGCTTAAGTTCTAAATAATCTTGTGGAGATTTGTCAATTGCCCATTTCATAGCATTCGCCAATTCCTCTACGTTGCCTTGCGAAAAAAGATAACCATTTTTTTTATGAATAATGAATTCCGTAAATGTGTCAAGATCTGACGCAATAATAGGCATGTTGTAATTCAATGCCACTGTCATTGCTCCGCTTTGTGCAATGTCTTGATAAGGCATTACGAAATAATCGTTTTTATTAAAATAATGGCCAACTAATTCATTTGGGATTCTTCTTATGTCGCAATTGACATAAGAAGGATACTTTATCAAAGGTTGATAATTTGTAGTCCAGACATCAGGTTTGCAGTAGCCACAAATGTCAACTCTAAAATTTGTAATACCTTTTTCAACCAGCATATTTGTGGACTGAAGCAATATGTCGACTCTTTTATATGGAATTATATTTCCAAAAAAGAGGAATCTCGTTTGTGTTGACTCTACTCGTTCATTTTTATGCCCATAGTCCTTTAGCATCAAAGGGCAGTAGAAAATCTTGGAATTCTTTATTTTTCCCATCAAAACCTTTTCCTGATTCTTGGAAAAGACTTGAAAATGTTTAAAGTTTCGTGTGATATAACCCATTGATAATTTTGCAAGGTATGGCAGTCTTGCACCTTTAGGGATTGAGACATTATGCGTAGCAATTGTCACTTTTTCGTTGCCTAAATACTTTTTAACCAATGGGAATAAAAAAAAGTAGTCACTTATATCCAAATATATCCAATCGTAATTCTGGCTTTTAATGCTTATTATTAAAGATTTTAGAAAAAGATAGTAGCTATATGAATAGAAGCGTCCTTTCGATATAATTAATTCAAAAGGTTTATCTGTTTGGGAAAGTATATAATTTTTATCGCTTTCTTTTAAATTTTCCGATGTTATAATCTTCCAATCAATTGAAAAATAATTCATCAACTTAGGAGCAATAGGTAGATCAACGTCCAAAAAATAGGAGGCAGTTACCCAACAAATTCTTTTTCCCATAATCTATTTTGTAGTTTTATGACTAAGCAAAATTTTCAGATACACTAATGCCGAATAATGGAAACATTAGGAGATATGTTCTCGTTGCTTTTTCTCCAATTTAAATGAGAATTAGCTTTTAATAAAAGCAGTGTATATGTCAAATCCCGCATCTTGTAAAACGTTTAAGTGGATTTTTTTAAAATTCAAATGGTTGTTTAAGCATAAGGAACCCATAAATAATATTTTTGATTTTATATTAATTTTATGATTCTTTTGAAGAACTGTCTCATGCCAGTTGATGCAATATAAACACATGTTACTAATATGATTAAAAATATAATAGTAAATAGCAATTCCTTTACATAATTGTGGATATCGATTTTACATTGATTATAAAATATACGTGTTATTGTCAATGAGATTAATAGTATAATGAAATGTATTGAGTAGTTTCGCCAATACTTAACCATACTACATTTAAATCCATTATAAAATAGAAAAATTGGCTTCCATAGAAATATAATTAATATTTGGCTTATTAATACTCCTGTTAATATACCATTTAGTCCCCAATGAGCTCCTAAAATAATAGATAATGAGATATTTAATAGCGCCTCTGTAATTGGCGCCCATATGTCACTATACAAGCCGTAAGCATTGCTGAACGACTCTATTGTTGATTTCATGAGTGTTATAAACATTTGGATTACCATTATTAATAGAGTTGCGTTACTTAATATATACGAGGATCCAACCCAAATATTTATAATGGATGGTGTTAAAAAATACACGCCATATGATACCGTGCTTACAATTACAAAACGGACACTGAAAAACTCATAAAATACATTCATTATCCTGCTTTTGTCTCCTTGAGCAACTAAATTTCCAACGGATGCACTCATCCCATTAAATAAAGCAATCATTAAAGATGTGCAACCGGATACAATTAAGGCATAGTTGCCATATATTGCAACGGCAGCCAGTGAAATATATGCATAAATAATTAGTGGACTGGTCTGCGTTAATGCAAATGTCCCTATTTTATGAAAGAATAGCTGCTTAATCTTTTTTGAAAAATCGGAATATTTCTTAGATAAAAGCTTCCCTTTTGACAAGTCTGTAATAACGAATGGATACGCCTTTCTTATTGTCCGAGTTAATGCATAAGATGCTAAAATAGCGAAAATGACTTCTAAAATGAGCCACCATACATAGCCATTTTCTAAATAATATATACATAAAATTTGAGCTGATATTTTCAATGTCATTACGGCTTTATAGCTATACTGTATTTTGTATTCTTGCTGGTCCGCACTGAGTAAAACTTGTTTGTAATTAAAGAAATAGCTTAGTAATGCACTCGTCGTAAGAACAATGTATGTAGCATAGGGATACCAAGTTGGGAGGGATATTTTCTTAAATATTAGTGGAAAAAAACACATAAGTATTATGCTCCCAATGATAACAAAATATGCTATTTTGCGATATAACCATCCCTGTAAGGATACTATTTCACATATTGAGTTTTTGTCCCTGTCCGCTAATGGTTTATATAAAGTGTATGCTACTGCTGTTCCGATACCCAATTCTGCCAAATTCATGAACTGTAATAAATTTGTGGCGGTTGTAGTTAGACCTAAGACTTCATCTCCTAAGTATTCAAAGAATACTTTTCTGGAAAAGAACTGCAGAATTAGATTGACAAAATAAAATAGTAGCGCTACTATACTATTTCTAATGCTATTTTTGGTGCGTGACTCTGTCCTCAAAATATAATTTTTATTTACTAAGGAGTAATTATGTATATTGGAAGTTGAAGTTTTTATGTCGTTGTATATCGCCGTTTAAAGGCTTGTCGTTAAAAGATGTTGATTGTCATGTGCCTTTTCAAAAATTATATCTGTGTGCATATTGTTGTTGCTGGGCGAGTCAGAGAAATTCGACTGTGGCGGGGTGGTGGGTGTGGGCGAGGCGGAGGGCGAGGCGGTCGTGGGGGTCGAGGTCGGTGCGGGTGGAGAGTTCGGTGATGATTTTTTGGTCTATGCTCATCTTCTCATCAAAATCCAATATGTCGGTGGTGATGGAGTTGATGAAGCGTTGGTAGCTGCGTAGTATCTGGGTCCCGAGCGTGGAGAGGTCGTTGACGCAGTTGTTTTTATACCATCGCAGCTTTGCGTCGTGGAAGTCACTTCCGAGGTTTTCCTTCATGACAAGGGCAAGGCGCCTGTAGTTCTCGACAGCCGTGACATTTAAGAATGTATCATGCCTGCCGAGGGTGTCAATCCAGTTTTTCAGAATCATCAAGTATGCGTCAACATATTCTTCACGTGCTTTTACGCGCTGATATTTCACCTCGGGGGCAATCATGCCAAACACCGCGCTTTCCGCAACGTCCCCTACCCCTGATTTCCACGCCATAAACGCGCGGTGCTTGTGACGGCACATAAAGTCGCGGTCAGGCAGAGCGTCGTTTCCTATGCGGTAAACGATGTCGTAACAGTCAAGCAGGTCAGCGATGTCACCTTCTTTACACGTGTTGAGGCGACGAGCTATTCTGTCGCTCAGCTCGCGGCATTGACGCGCTACAACGCGCTCATCATCTGTGGCACTGTGTCCGTCAAACCTCAGATTGCCGGCAATCTGAGCCTTCATCATGAGGTAACGGGAATATGCTGTAAGAGCTCCGGTATCGCCGGATCTGCCTTTTACGGCGTTGGCGCTGACAAGACTTGTCCGCATGTAAAAATCTGTTATATCTTAATTATACAGGCTGTATAAATTCCGGATCAACTTCGACAGCAGCGGCTATCAAGCCCGGAATCTCAACAACCACGCGGCGCTTTCTCATCCCTTTTACCGATAGAAGGCGACCTTCATAGTCGTTTAACGGACCGCCGATGATACGGACCATCTTTCCATACATCGATTCGGTGATTTCGCCCGGACGATAATACAGAGGCGTGTCAGTGGTGTCAACGGCAATCATAAAGCGATGCATATCCCTGTCTCTCACTGTCATCGGCTCGTCTTTTGTCTTGCCGAGGAGATACCGGTACTGAAGCGTGGGACACGCTTCTACAAACGGGTCGAGGGCGTCTTTCGCTTCGTGGACAAACAGCAGGTCTTGAATTACCGGGACATCGCGTCGCTGACGCCGGCCGCCTATGGTCATCAATTTCTGCGTCATAGGGGTAAACACCTCAAATCCTGCTTTATTCAGGTCATGGATGGCAAGTGTATTGGAGGTTCTGCGCTTCAGGTCGCGCATTACAAACCATTGTTTTTCCGAGGTCACCATGAGAGGCTTCTGTGACTTTATGGCAATTCTTCAAGTCCTGCTCGAAGCCAGATATTACTGACATACAAGCAGTTAAACGTGTGTGCTAAAAAGAAGAGGCTTTTTTATAATTTGGCTGCCTCGCTGTCTTGCCACAGTTTTTGTCACTGTTTTTTCTTTGTATTTTCTACAAGTATTCATCAGTTTCTCCGGGAGAAACTGATGCAAGAAGGCAATATTCTGTAAATCAGTCACTATAAAAAGACTTAACAGAAGGATATGCAAAACATCTGTTTTGCATATCCGATATTTATAGCTAAATTAAAAGTGGCAAATGAAAATATAATTCACATAAGTATGGCTATTTCTAATATTTTGACTAAATTTGCAATCACGAAAGTCAGTTTCTCCCGGAGAATCTTGCTTACTTACAAATCAAAATCCGCAAGTCATTCCTTTTTCCTCTTTTTCCCCATCATCTTTATTATGTCGCTGTTTGCCTTGTCAACGGAAGTTGTGTCAAGCGACCTGAGATATATTAAAGTAGTGCTTTCAGAGTCATGCCCCATAGCCTTGCTGATTGTACCAAGCGACACATTATTGGCATGCGCAATGCTTGCCCAGGCGTGGCGCGCCACATAAAGGGTCAATTTAGCCCTGAGATTAAGCATTATCCCTATTTTCTGGATATTCCTGTTTACCCGGGAGTAAGCGTTCTCATACTGATGTCGTTCGTCACAATCATCGTCAGTAATTATGGGCAGCAGGTATGACGACCCACACTCCCCCAGCCTTTCCATGATTCTGCTCGTTTCCGGCTCGACCTTTACCTGCAGCTGCCGGCGTGTCTTGCTACGCTTGTAAGTTATCACGCCGCAGTTCATGTCGCTCTTCTTCAGGAAAGCCATGTCGACAAACGACATGCCCCTCGTATAGAATGAAAACATAAATATGTTACGGGCAAAATCGAGCGACGAATGTCCGTCAAGATCCATATCACGTATCCGGCATATCGTGTCAAGCGACACGCCTCTCTTGACCGTCCGGTCAACGCCCATGTAGACATGCCGGAACAGATTACACGGTATCGGGAAACCATGTTCTGCCGCACGGTTCATAATCGCACGAAGATTGCGCATATAAAAAGAAGTTGAATTGCGACACAATCCCCTTCTTGCAAGAAACTCCTCGTAGCCGAGGACAAACGTAGATGACATGTCATCCCAGGCCACCTCACTGCCGCCTGTATAGCGCAGAAGGCTGTTCAGAGAGATGTCAAAACGCTTTGCCGCCGACCGCTTGCCTATCTTTCTCATGTCTGAAACCAGCCGTCGCGTAAACGACACCACCCCGACTACAGTGAGAGGAGAGTTAAACGCCGCCACTGCCTCGCCGGCAGTATATGGCAAACCTTTGCTTTCCAACCCGGATATTATTGCTGCAAGCCGTGACAATCCCTCTCGCATAGTGATATTTGCCGATTCAAGATACTTTGCCCTGTCGGTATCCGTATCAGAGAGTATTATTATAACCGACCGTTCCGCATCCCATTCATTATTATATATGTGGATGTCGGTATAAATCTGCCTGACTTGACGGTTATGTATTATCTGGTAAAACAGTGTCCCTTCCCTGCCGTTGACCGATGATTGACGAAATTTTATCTTTACTGATGCCATAATTTTGTTTTTGATAAATAACTCACAAAAATATGACTACACATAGTTTATAAATAATGTCATGACAATCTTGAATCGGGAAATAGATGAAATGAGCCGGGTGGATTTGAACAAATGTTAAGGTTTTATATTATGAAAAGAATTAATTTTGCACACTGTAAACATTCCTATAGTAATGAAATCAACATTTTATACGATTCTTGCAATCTCTTGCGCGACTAATGCGTCGGCTCAATCAGCAGAGTCCGACTCGCTCCGACATGAGCTGCAAGAAATAGTCATCGAGGCTCCAAAAGTTGTACGCAAGGCAGATATGGAGGTATATTATCCATCAAAAAGCGCGGTGGAAAACGCCCAAAACGGCATGCAGCTGCTTAACAACCTTATGATACCGTCGCTTGCAGTAAGCGACGCCTTGGGGTCGATAAATGCTGCGGGCCAGTCGGTTCAGGTGCGCATTAACGGCAGAGAATCATCTATTGAACAGGTGAAAGCCTTATTGCCTGAAACAATCAAGCGTGTCGAGTGGATTGACAATCCCGGACTACGCTACGGGGGAGCCAATTATGTGCTCAACTTCATTGTGACCAACCCTACTGTAGGCGGCTCGCTCCAGACTTTTGCACGACCGGCTTTAAACACAGCGTGGGGCTTCTATATGGCCGATGCGAAATTCAACACCGGATATTCTCAGTGGGAAGCCGGCGCCAACCTGAAGCTTACCAACAAGCTGAAAAGCCATCGTGACTATACGGAAACATTTACTTATTCCGACGGTACTACAGTGACCCGCGACGAGACATCACGCGGAGGCTCAATGGACAATACCCTGGGCAATGTATGGACATCTTACAGCTATGTAAAGCCTGACACCACTGTCTTTGTAGCAGAGTTTATGTTTCTTCATCGATTCACCGACAGGTTTTCTTACAACGGACTACTCTCCCTCAGCACCGGCGATGACGACATCCTGCTCACCGACAGCCACGGTGACAAAGGCTCGACACCCACTCTCTCGCTGTACTGGCAGCAGAATATGCCGCGAAAGCAGACGCTTGTCGTGAATTTCAGCGGCTCCTATTATGACGGTCGCTCTTACTCGGATTACATCGAACAATTGCCCGGCAGCACCGGAATACTGACCGATATACACACCCTCATAAAAGACCGCAACCAGGCCTACGCAGTCGAAGCTGACTATATAAAGAACTGGAGTAACTCGCGACTCACTGCGGGCGCTTCATATACAGCCAACCGCAATCGTTCCGAATATGAGAGTCTGGGTGGCGAGGTATTTCACCAGCGACAGGACAAGGTCTATTTTTTCGCCGAGTATTTCCATCGCTTCGGCAAATGGTCGGCGACAGCGGGTATGGGCGTCCAATACACTGATTTTCTTTTCAAGGAATCAGACCGAGGAAATCATTCGTGGAGTCCGCGCCCTCAGGCGACAATCACCTACGCTCTTAGCCAAAGTCATAATTTCCGTCTTAACTTCACTTCATGGCAATCTACGCCATCGCTCGCTGAGACGAATATAGTGCCGCAGCAGCTTGACGGATTCCAGTGGCGTGTCGGCAACCAGAACCTGAAGACGGCAAATTCTTACATGCTCACATTCCGCTATGGATTTAACCTGCCACGAGTCAACGGTTCGTTTGGCATACGCGCGTTTACCTCCCCCAATGCAATCACGCCTCTACTGTTTTGGGAAGATGACCGACTTATAACCACCTACGAGAACAGCCGCGGGCTTCAGAACCTGTCATTTTTTATCGCTCCGCAAATCGAGATTGTTCCCGGCTGGCTAATGGCAAGCGGCTATGTGCAATACCGCATGGAACGCATGAGAGGGACAGGCTACGACCTCAGCAACAATGCCTGGAGCGGCAACGCCTCACTGCAACTGACTCATTGGGGTTTTGTGCTTTCCGGGCAGTATATACGTGCCCAGCGCGACCTTTGGGGTGAGAAAATATCCTGGGGTGAAAACATTAACATAATTGACCTGAGCTATAATTGGAAATCATGGCAGTTTGGCGCAGGGATGATCATGCCTTTCGGAAAGTATGACCAAGGAAGCAAGTCATTAAGTAAATGGAACCGCAACGAACAGCACATGCGCCTTGACATGCGCATGCCCTACATTTCCATAAGCTACAATCTGCAATGGGGCAGGCAAAAACGCGGTGCAGAAAAACTCATCGACATCAATGCCGACGCCGACCGCTCAACCGCCGGCGGCAGATAAGGAATCTATCTCTTTACTATGTTTAACAAGAAAGTGCCCGGGCTTTAATTGTAAGCTCAGGCACTTTCAGCTGTTTTTATGATTCAACGTTCTACTTAGTCTGAGATGCGTCAGGACACGCGGTGGCAGGGCGCGCCGAGCCACAACATGAACCGGCTGCGGTGCAACATCCCGTCTCTCCTGTCGAAGATGCCTTATCAGAGTCCTTACATTGGTTGGAGCATACGGTCGCCGTATAGCCGATTTTTTTAAATGCCTCAACCAGTGTGGCGGGAGAGATTTTAGCCGGATTATAAGTTATAGTGACTGTCTCCTCTTTAATATTGGTCACAATAGAGCTTACTCCTTTCTCAAATCTCAGATTACTCTTGATTTTGTTTTCACAGTTCTGACAAGTCATCTTCGGACTTACTGTAAATACTACCGTGGCTTTGTCGCTGTCTTTTGCCGACATAACTGCCGGTACAGCCACAAGCATCATTAAAAATGCAAAAATATATTTTTTCATAACAATAAAGATGTGGTTAATTTATCTATAATCATATGTATTTTGTGATGTTGTAACGAAATCCCACATATATCATGGCGCCATGAAGCGGGCCATAAATCATAGTCGCGTCAAAATCAGGTCCCCAGGGGTCTGACGCTCCTATTATAGGATTGCGCTGACGGAAACCGGTAAGATTCTCACCACCGATATATACCGACCAATGCCGGAAATTACGGGTCACCTGTGAGTTTAGAAGGAAGAAAGCCTTGTAACGCTCCTGCCATGAAAGAGTGCCGTCGGCTTTTTCATATGGGGCAGGCATGCGTCCCGAGCCATTGAGCACACACGTGACGTCAACTTGCCACAGCCCCATATCGGGCGACCACCCTACCGTAAGGAATCCTTTATGGCGTGATGTAAGAGGTTTTTGTGACAATCCTCTTCCGGTATATCCGGCTTTGACATCAGTAAATCGCCATGCGGCGGTAACACTCAGTTCATTCAATGGTTCAAACGTAGCCTCAAGTTGCAGGGCATGAGAGTATGAGCGTCCGGCGTCGGAGTATATATATGCTGCATGAGGGTCACGGTCAAGATTGAGCATCAGCTGATTGTCAAAATCAGTATAATAGTATTCACCTGAAAGCTGAAGCCTCTTCCCTGCCGGATATAGTGTCCAGCCCGCTCCTATCCCAAAGTTCCATGCGGCCTCTCGCCTGAGGTCTGACTCGATATTTATCTTTCTCGACGAAGCGAGGAGATAAGAATACTCGGCAAGAGGATGAGGAGAACGATAGCCCTTACCTGCCGAAGCGTGTAAAGTAACTGTTTCCGATGGATTGTAACGCACATGCATGCGTGGAGTAATCATTGAGCCATATACATCGCTATAATCATAGCGCAATCCTGCCATGGCTACAATCCTGTCATCAAGATTGAAGGTGTATTGTGCATATCCTCCGCCTACAGCCTCGCGGCTGACACTTCGCGAAAGCGCCATGTCGGCATCGGCCTGTAGGCGATATCTAAAACTATAGTAGTCATAGTTAAACGAGAGTCCGGTGCTAAGGGCATGAATTCCGCACCACTTGCGCTCAAACATCAATGAGGCGTATGCCTCGCGTTGATTCACATCACATATGCGGATGCCATATGACGCATCCTGGTCATGTCCGGAGCCGGAGAGGATGAGAGCGACATTACCGTCATTGTCACGGTCAAATATATAGGCATTTTTTGCAAATGCTTCCCAACGTCGGGTGTCGATGCGGATTTCGTACAATGGCATTGCAGCCAATCCGGCAGGAGCATGATGCCCGTCCTGCCCGCTTATGCGTCGTTCTCCGAGTAGCTTTGCCGCTGCCTGAAACACATAGTTATGTCCAAGATATGCCACTCGTGGCATCACCGACAATTGGCGCACACGCGGAATGTCGATAAAGCCGTCGTCATTACCGTCATGTCCTGAAAATCCGTTTTCAAAGTGGGTCAGTAGTCCGGCACTCCAGTTTCCGCCCAAATGCAGATTGCCGTCAGCATTCATCTCCAACTTGCCCATCATGTCATAATAGCCGTTGAGCGACAGCGAAGGGTCAAGTTGCGGCTTCTTCATCTCTACATTTATCTGCCCCGTGATTGATTCATAGCCGTTCTTTACAGAAGACGCGCCCTTTGACACCTGTATCGACTGCATCCACGGCCCGGGAATATAGCCGAGTCCGTAAGGAGAGGCAGCCCCGCGGAAATTCGGTATATTCTCGGTAAGCATCTGCACGTAAGACCCCGACAGACCGAGCAGGCGTATCTGGCGCGCACCTGTAGCCGCATCGCTATAGTTGACATCTACCGACGGATTGGTAGTGAAACTCTCACCGAGATTGCAACATGCCGCACGCCTGAGTTCAGAAGCTGTAATAAGCTCCGAATTGGTGACACCTGTAAGCTTATGCATGCCCTTAGGGGTCGTCACCACAATCTCGTTTAGTTCGCCGAAAAGAGAATCAGGCTCTTCCATGCCATAAGCGTGCGACGCTGTGCAGGCAACAAGAATCGCGACAAGACATCTCCCGATAGATTTTCTATTGCAATCAGCTACATTCCTCCCTATCTGTCGTATCATGCCGCAAATTTACCATATTTCCATCGCCTGTGAAATACCTGAAATTGATGATTTCTAAAGAATGTTTGATAATAAATGTTAATGCCGCGGTGATATATACTTTTAACAACAGTCATCAAAAAACAAGGCTCCGGAAAGTCCATCATCAGACATTCCGGAGCCGAAATCGTTAACTGCGACGCTTTTACACCTTGTTCTTGATAATCAATACCTCAATGATAGATATTGCGGTCTGTTCAGGAATCTGCAAGGTCTCGGCAAGCTGGTTGATGATGTCCTTTTCCTCCTCCTCAAGGGCAAATGGCTCAGACCTGCGGATTATTGCTCCACAGATTCCCTGCTCTATGCAACCAACCGTGCACTCGCTATACTTGGATCTGAACTCAATATCAATTTTGCGCATGCGGCTTAGTATAAATTAATTTTTACGACTTACTTAATATCTGTATATACTTATCTCTTACATCCTTAATAAATGGAGGAGGACCTTGGTACAAAATTTTATTTTTACTATCTATTATAAACACGGACTCATGACTCACATTGTTTAATGCTCTGAAATTGCCGTATGAATCATAAAAAATGGGATAATGAGACCTCACGATCTGCTCATCGTCCAATTCTTCATCGTCCAAATCTTCATCATAGCCTAAGACATATAGTAATTCTTCTTTATTAGAAGTTTCCAAATAAAATATTGCAAATCTATCCTTTGCAATTTTTATTAAATTCAGAAATCACGTATTCTTACGTGTCAAGTTGTAACCGACAACCTGTGCATCCTGTTGAGTCTGCATAAACAACAATCTTTATCTCTTTGGACAAATAGTCCGAAAGATTCGAAATCTCTGATTGATTCAACCGTTCGCAATCATACGGGATTCTTATTGTCTGTGCCCTATCAGAACAAGATATAAAACTACTATAAAGAATGAAAACAGCCCCATTCGTCTCGATAAATTTTACTTATTTTTGGGATTTCCATCTGTATTTAAATCATCATTAATAATTGTTCGGTTGCTGCGTTTCACTGATTCCCTGAGCTGACCAAAGCGGAAATTGATATTAATTCCAAAATCACGTGAGTTCCTACGCCAAGTCTGGCTTGCGCTATTGAAATTTTGCGTATGAACATATCTGTCTATTTTTAAAGAGCTATTAAATATGTTTGACGCGAAGATAGATATCGTAAGACACTCATTTTTAAGGAATGAACGATTGAAAGAGAGTCTATAGAACGGAGCTCCTGAGCAATAACCTTGTAGATAGAGTGTACGGCTATTCAATCCTCCTGATGCCATTGCATTGATTTTATAGGGAAGTCTTTGCATCAATGTCATAGTTACGTTACCACTGAACCCTGCTTGCGATTGATGCAGTTTACTACTATTCAGATTAGTGTAGTTTCCCGTCGCATTCAAATTGAGCGCGGTCTTTTGTCCCAAGTTCCAGTTCATATATAGATTCATATATATACTTTGACGCTTTACGATATTGCCATAGGTATCATTTACGACAGATTCATTATCTATAAATGAATAAGCTTCAATGCCATTGCCACAGTATTGAAAGCCCAACGATGTATTAAATCCGAACTTCTGCCCAAAAGAACCAAAAGACAATTCCACCTGATGATTGCGTGTTGATTTCAAATCAGGATTTCCATACTTGAGATGACTTGGAGCAGTATCATCAACATATGGGTTCAACATCCATATGTTAGGTCTTTGTATGCGGATATTATAAGCTAATTTCAGATTTCTCGTATCACTGATTCCATACGCCACAAGCAATGAAGGCACCCAGTCATTAAGGTGCGTCACATAATGCTCTTCCGGATTCTTGTCTACGTTCGTTGATATGGACTGACGGGAGTACTCATATCTAAGTCCACCGATGGCAGACCAATGTGATTTATTGAAGCGATATTCACCGTACATCGCATAAATATCATTATGCTGTTTAAATTCATTTTCATACACCTGCGTTTGTTGCTCAATTCCTAACTGGCTATTTCGGGTATGATTTCTTCGTCCGATATATTTGACTCCTGTCGAAAGGGTATGTGCCGAATCAAATGTTTTTGTATAATCGAGTTGCCCGGTATTTTCTAATCCCTTTATTGAAACTTTATTCTGAAAACCGGAAATATCATCCGTCATCCCCCATATATCATAAAACTCAGTCGAGGTATTTTCTTTTGACGGCACATCGGTAAGCCTGTATGATACTGTAAAAGTGCCACCATTGTTGTCTAATATATGCTGGTAGTCAATGCCGACTCCGAGACCTTTTATTATATTTTTATCAGGCGTATATCTTGAATAACCAAAGCCGCTGCCTTGAAGAGCCGAAATTGAAGCATCTTCATGTGTGACAATTCTACCATTATAATACTCGAAATCGCCGTTTAAAGTCAGAAGATTGCGCTTGTCAAAATCATAACTTGCATTTAATGAGGCATAATGACTTATCGTATTCCTCTTTATTAAGGATTCATAGTAATCAGAGACCAAACCGACACTATTAGTATGATTGATTGTATTTTTGCTTATGTCTGCCCGTGGTGAGGAATGACTAAGACCATACATGAATGATGCAACCAGTTTACCGGTCTTAAATGTGGCAGATATATTACCGCTTTCGCCATTCATCGCCCATCCGCCACCCGCTGATGCAAGAAAACCATCCATAGCCGACCGTCCTGCGGTAATCAGATTGATTATTCCTCCTACTCCTTCAGCATCATATTTGGCTCCCGGATTTACAATGACCTCAATTTTCTTTATGGACGAAGCAGGCATGCTTCGGAACGCCTCCGAGACATGAGATGTCATCATTTTATTCTCTTTCCCATCTACATAAACCTTGAAATCAGACAGTCCATTAAGTTTTATAGATTCATCACCGTCAACTGTCAGCAACGGCACCTTACGAATCAGCTCGATTAAACTTTGACTCTTCGCCTCTCCATCGGCGGAAATATCATAGATAAGTTTATCTGCATCTACTTTTACGGTGGATCTATTAGCTGTTACAATAACATCGTGCAATAAAATTTCAAGAGAATCGACCTCATTAATATTTTGAGCAAACACGATATTTACGGCTGATATGTGAACTAGTAGTATTAATAGTAAAGTTCTCATAATTAATTAAAAGAGGAGGTTGTGCAATAAGTGTTAGAGGGTTCATTCTTTGGCACATGTGTCAAACACACAAACGCCAGACAACGTTAAGCAACGACCATATAGCCATCCGTTGTATGGTTCACACTCGGCATCTGCATCAGCAGACTGCAGCAAATCAGTAACGGTAACATCTGTCTGATGTTGGCTGCGACCCAAATATCCGATTGCAATAGCAAGGACAACAGCGCAGCAGATTAACAATGGTTTGATAGTTTTCTTCACATAAATTAAATTTATGAAAGTAAAATTAATGAAAATATCATTATCAACAAATACAGGGCAGTATATTTAATTCGTTTTAACCAAAGCCGCAAATTCTGTTAATTCTGTATTTTTAGCTATAAAACCATTGGAATTTTCCTCAAGTATAGAGCAGCATGATAACAATGATCATCTTACATGTCTCTCGTTATCATTTACATATATGATGCTTATATTTGATTTTGGGGACGAGTCCAATCTATTATTCATTATTGGCGTATTTTATGATACATTATTATGTTATTTTTCTTTAAACAATTATTGTCCCAAAAATGTTTATAATTTTGTAAAAAATATAAATTTTATGATCAAAATCGTGATTACTGTACTATTGCTGGCTTCATGTTTTTGCATAAGTAGTGCGCAACATACGAATAATTCGGTTGAAGAAGTCTATGTAATGACTAATAAAAGCATATATGAGACCTCAGAGGACTTATGGTTTAAAGCATTTGTTTTTGACGGGACAAAAATGAAGCTATCAGCCAATAATAGTCAGACTCTTTACCTTGTCATTAAGAATCCGAATGACAGCGTGGTGTGGGCTGAGAAATACCCTCTTAACTCAGGCATGGGTAATGGACAGGTCTATATCGGAGATACATGGGTGTCAGGCGAATATATAATATCGGGATATACTCGGTCTTCTATCGGGAAAAACGATACCACAGCGTTGTTCCCGCAACGCATAACGGTAGTCAATGAACTGCGCGATGTTCCGAAGATAGTCAAAAAAAGCATGAGAAATGATGTATCGTATGTTCAAGTGAAAGATTCTTTTCCTAAATACAGTGACGAGCTTTTAAATATATGCATTTCCATTGATAGTGCGGAATTTCACCCAAGGGCTGAAATTCCCCTTACGATATCGGTCAAGGATACTTCCGGAAATCCGGTAAAGGCAAATCTTTCAATAAGCGTTTCCGATGCTCTTTACCACAACCCGTATATCTGCGATGATATAATTACATCGCTTTATGAGAGAAGACAGTTAATGAAGAAATATAGTGATTTAAATGACTGTGATACGTTTCTCCCTGATGGAGTAAAAGGCAAGGAGGTCATAGGCAGCAAGCGCAAGGCTAAGAAAGTTGCTGAAATCGGCGAACAATGGCTGAATGTATTTTCAGATGGAGGAACACCTATATTTGTCAGCACTGCATCCAACGGTGATTTTGAAATCGAGCCTTCGGTATTGCAGGAAATGGCACGTTTCTTTTTCATCAAACCAGTATCGGGCAACGAGCTCAAACCGGATATAAGGCTTGAGCATCCGTTTGACTCAATTGCCCTATATACTGGAGACAGAAGAAAGGTCGTATTCACCCCTCCACATAAAGACAGCAGCGCCGACTCGATTAATGATATTTACTTAGGTCGCGGGACCATTCATCTTTCAGAGGTGGAAGTTGATGCCAAAGTACGCTATCCGAAACGCGACAAACTGATGGGCTATCTCGACAGCATATCTTCATTGACAGGAGGAGCATGGGTGTGCGGATGTGAAGCAGGCAATTCTGGCACATTCCTTAATGATTATGAAGTTGGTTATACGCATCATCCGGCATGGATTAATGACTATCAACCGAAAGAACACACCAAGCCGGTCAAAGGTCAAACATATGAGATGATAAAGTATTTGCCAGGTGGGGATTCCGGCAGAGGGTATGTTGCAGATATAAAATATATAACATGGAAAGGAGATGAATATTCCGAAGAAGAACTGCTGCGCATGAACGGTTTATGGAAAGCGTCAGGATACTATAAATCCCCTCAGTTTCATGTGCCGGATGAAGAGGAAACTATGTCTTCATTGGCAGATATTCGCAATACATTGTTGTGGTTACCTGACGCTGCGACAAATAGTAGCGGGGTATTTGAAACTGATATACAATCATCAGATATATGCTCTCGTTTTGTCATAGATGTCATTGCCACAGATCGGAATGGACGTATAGGTACAAGTAAATATTCATTCGATATCCAACGTTGAATTTAAACTAATGAGACGGGTTAATATTGCACTTCTTGTTACATTTATAATAGCTTTGCCATTATCGCAAAGTTTATTTCCTATGGGAGATAACTACGGCAGTGCATTAATGGCACTTAGTTTCATTACTATGGTTCTATGTGTAAATCTTTGTTATTGTATATTATATTGATAAAACAGGTCGTAAATTAGCGGATTGATATTGTTGTCGGACTGCAACTGTGTAACTTTTGGTTCATTATCGATACTTTTCAGCCTTGACTTGTCAATGCGGTCGGGGAAAGAGCGGTCATGTCTATAGGAAAATCTCCCCGTGCAGCTCCGTTAATAGACATTAACATATTGAGGATAATTTTAAGATGCCGATGCAAATCATGTAGCAAACCATGAAAAATCAAGTGAGCAACACCCTGCTACAAAAAAACACTATGTTTATGGATTTTTATGCGTCATTAGTTTTCTTTTTTCATTATATTATCTTAATTTTGTGCCTAAGCTTTCCTCAAATATTCAAGTATAGAACAACCAAAAGTAAATTAAATAAGTTTAACATTTAACACTATTCAATGCCAATGAAACGAGTTTATACGTTCGGCGACGGAAAAGCCGAAGGCAATGCCGAGATGAGAAATCTTCTTGGAGGCAAAGGTGCCAACCTCGCTGAAATGAACCTGTTGGGAATGCCAGTGCCCCCGGGATTCACCATTACCACAGAGGTATGTAATGAATACACACTGAAAGGTCGCGATGCAGTAGTGAAACTCATCCAGAAAGAAGTTGAGGATGCTATAGCTCATGTAGAGTCTTTGACCGGAAAGAAATTTGACAATCCCGAGAATCCCCTTCTTGTATCGGTACGTTCAGGCGCTCGCGCTTCAATGCCCGGCATGATGGACACCGTGTTGAATCTCGGCATGAATGACGCGACAGTTGCGTCACTTGCAGAGAAGAGCGGCAACCCGCGTTTCGCATGGGACAGCTACCGCCGCTTCGTGCAGATGTACGGTGACGTCGTTCTCGGAATGAAGCCCAAGAGCAAGGCTGACATCGACCCGTTTGAAGAAATAATGGACAAGATGAAAGAGGAAAAGGGCGTGAAACTCGACACTGAGCTTGACGTTGAAGACCTCCAGAATCTTGTAAAGCAGTTTAAGGCAGCAGTAAAAGACTTTACCGGCAAGGACTTCCCCGACAGCGCATGGGAACAGCTATGGGGTGGAATATGCGCCGTGTTTGACAGCTGGATGAACGAGCGTGCCATACTTTACCGCCGCATGAACCAGATACCCGAAGAATGGGGCACCGCTGTAAATGTACAGGCTATGGTATACGGCAACATGGGTGACAACTCGGCAACCGGTGTGGCATTCAGCCGTGACGCAGCAACAGGTGAAAACATGTTCAATGGCGAGTATCTTATCAATGCACAGGGCGAGGATGTCGTGGCAGGTATACGCACACCGCAGCAGATTACGGTAGAAGGCTCTCGCCGCTGGGCTAATCTTCAGGGCATATCAGAGCAGGAACGTGCTGAAAAATACCCCTCGCTCGAAGAGTCTATGCCTACATGTGCAGCTGAGCTTATCGCTATAGCCAATCGCCTTGAAAACTACTATAAGGACATGCAGGACATGGAGTTCACAATCCAGGACGGAAAGCTTTGGATGCTCCAGACCCGCAACGGTAAACGCACAGGCGCGGCAATGGTTAAAATCGCGATGGATCTTCTTCGTGCAGGCGAAATCGACGAAAAGACTACCCTACTCCGCATGGAACCCCAGAAGCTTGACGAGCTGTTGCACCCTGTATTCGACAAGTCTGGCTTAAAGCGTGCGAAAGTTGTTGCCAAGGGTCTTCCCGCATCACCGGGCGCAGCTGCCGGACAGGTAGTGTTCTCGGCTGAAGAAGCAGAAGCATGGGCTGAGAAGAAGAAGAAAGTAATCCTTGTACGTATCGAGACCTCACCCGAAGATCTCCGCGGTATGGCAGTCGCACAGGGTATCCTGACAATGCGCGGAGGTATGACCTCACATGCAGCCGTTGTGGCTCGCGGTATGGGTAAATGCTGTGTATCAGGTGCCGGAGAAATCAAGGTAGACTACAAGGCAAAGACCGTAGACATGGGCGGCAAAACGTATAAAGAAGGCGACTGGATCTCCCTCAACGGCTCTACCGGCGAGGTATATGACGGACAGGTACCCACTACTGAACCGGAACTCGGCGGAGACTTTGGCGCAATCATGAATCTTGCTGCTAAATATACAAAGACACTTGTACGCACCAATGCCGACACGCCACGCGATGCAAAGCAGGCGCGTAGCTTCGGAGCCCAGGGTATAGGTCTCTGCCGCACAGAGCACATGTTCTTTGAAGGCGACCGTATCAAGGCAGTACGTGAAATGATTCTCTCAAGCGATGTAGAAGGTCGCCGCAAGGCTCTTGCGAAGTTGCTTCCGATGCAGCGCGCCGACTTTGAGGGCATATTTGAGGCTATGGACGGCTATGGAGTGACAATCCGTCTGCTCGATCCCCCGTTGCACGAGTTCGTTCCTCATCAGACAGCTACACAAAAAGAGCTTGCTTCTGAAATGGGTCTCACTCTTGAAGAAGTAAAAGCCAAGGTAGACAGCCTTGAGGAATTTAACCCGATGCTCGGACACCGTGGATGTCGACTCGGAATCACCTACCCCGAGATTACAGAAATGCAGACCCGCGCCATCATCGAGGCAGCTCTCAACATGAAGGCTCGTGGCATTGACGTACATCCTGAAATAATGATTCCTCTTGTCGGAACACTAAAGGAAATCCAGAACCAGGCAGATGTAATAAACATCACTGCAGCAAAGGTATTTGAAGAAAGAGGCGAATCAGTGCCTTACAAGGTAGGAACCATGATCGAGGTGCCGCGTGCAGCCCTCACTGCCGATCAGATTGCCACCGTGGCCGACTTCTTCTCATTCGGAACCAATGACCTTACCCAGATGACGTTTGGATACTCTCGCGATGACGCGCCCAAGTTCCTCAAATTCTACAAAGAACACGGCATCATCAAGACCGATCCGTTTGAAGTGCTTGACCAGGAAGGCGTAGGCCAGCTCGTACGCATGGGCGTTGAGAAAGGTCGCGCAACCAAGCCCGAACTCAAAGTAGGTATCTGCGGCGAACACGGAGGTGAACCCTCATCAGTCAAGTTCTGCGCAAAACTCGGCATGAACTACGTAAGCTGCTCACCCTATCGCGTGCCCATCGCCCGCGTAGCAGCGGCCCAGGCTGCCATCGAAGAATAAGCGTAACTTAACGCAATCCGATACTTAGGCGGTAACGCTCCGATAAAAAGGAGCTTACCGCCTAAGTTGCGCTTGGGCGATTCGTACATTCTGCACGATAATCATGCAGAATGTGTCGGCAAAACTTACAAAATCGGCTATATCATTCGAGCAAGGCACTTAGAAGTATTTACAAATGTAGTTCATTGATTTTGAATGATACCATTTTATAATGAGAGATGCAATATGGGGTACGGTCTTCCGGCATCATCAGTTTCATCCCTGCTCGTTACCCTGAATCCCTTAGCCTGATAAAAGTCAAGAGCCAAAGGATTCTGCTCATTTACATCAACCTTTGTTGTTCCCAATTTTTTGGCAAATTCCAACAGCGTTGATCCATATCCCTTTCCACGATTATCACTGTCTATAAACAGCATTTCAATCTTATCGTCCTGTAATCCTATGAAACCGACGAGAACGTCATTCTCAGCAACAGCATATAAATCGACATTAGGAAAATAATCAGGTATCAATGCTTCTTTTATCTCATATATCGAGGTCTCATCTAAAAACTCATGAGTGGCTTTTACTGAACGCTCCCAGATACCAATGAGCGATTCATAATCATTTTGATTACATTTTACAATCTTCTGCATGCCGAAAAAATTATGATTCCTATTAAGAGTTTCCGTGGTTATAGCAGTCAGAGCGTCAAGACCATCTCAAACTGCCGGTTTATCAATGATATATTTCTGTCGGTCAGAAAACTGCGCAACGTTGAATCGTCGGCCGGGATATTCAGAACTTTTATAAAGTCGGTCTTCATCATCGACATCGCATTTCGCAGCAAATGTGAGGCTATACCCTTGCGTCGGAAGTCGCGGTCAACTGCAATCCGGGTCAAATCGCCTGTTATACAGTCTATCACACAGTATCCGACAAGTCTGTCGAAATGGAACGCCCCAATACAGGTCAGACCTGACTTACCTCTTTCTATTGACTCGAAACTATTCTGCCACGAAGGTGTGAAATCACAGAATGTCTTTGCGTCTATCGCAGCATCCCCATCAATCAATTCAATCCGAAAGGTCGTATTCGGTCTGCTTGCATCAGGATTTCTGATTTCGGCAATATTCTGTCGGAAGCAGTCAAACTCACGAGTAGTCACAAATCCCATTTTGCGGTACACATTAATTGCTTTTTTGTTGTTTTGCAGCACTTCAAGCAGATATTGCCTTATGCCCGCTTCTCTCAGAAATGGTAGAGAATGACTGAAAATTTTTCCGGCAATGCCTTGTCCACGGTATTCTTTCAAAGTACCCGTTCCGGTGTCGTAAGCAGTCGGAATCCCGTTAAACCGGCCGATTCCGTTTAATGTAAACGCCACAATCTCATTATCCACAAATGCCGCGAAAGAGAGACAGGAATCATATCCACGCCTTATCAGCATTGACCGCACCTCTTCCTTGTCGAAACTTATCTCATAATCAGAGAACGCGTTCTCAAATCCGCGAAACAATGTATCAAAATCAATATGCTCTAAACTCTTTATTTCCATATTATTCTTAAAATACCTCTTCAAGAAATTCAGGTTGCGACCTGATTGAAATAATGTCTAATGAATGTCTCATTTCTGCAAAATTAACGATTTCCCATGAGTTTTCAATGCGGTTCACCGCCACAATGGAAGAAGGCAAGACCATCGCCACCGTTTGTTACATTTTATGGCAGAATATCCTTTTTTACTACAATTCCGTCATCAGATACGATGTATATTGAGGGTAATGAAGTATAATAGAATTTTTCATCCATTTCTGCTTCATCCTCTACAAATGCAGATACCCAAGATTTATCAATATCCTTTTCCATCCCGGTTATACTTATTGCTATTACCCTTAACCCTGTAGGCTTTTGCTCTTTTAGTCGCTCAAAAACAGCGTCACATGAACTGCAATCCGGGTCATAAAATATTATCAAACAGCTTTGGCCGGCTTCTTGAATAAGTTTATGCAACGATGTCTTTTGGCGCTTTGTGATAACCTTTATATTGGATATCGTTGAACCGACATTGTTCTTTCTGTAATTTTCAAGCAAATATTCAGTTCTGATTCCGGTTATCGTATCTTCAGTGCATTTTAACAGATTTATCAGATACTCTTCCAAAAGTCGGGTTGAGTGTAAAGGGGAATTTGAGTCTCCTAAATAATCGACAACAGTTCTATTAGGATGTTCAGGCATCTTTTTGTAAAACTTAGGCCACATACTTTCTCTTTCATTTGAGTCAAGATGACCGATGAGATAAAGATAATCTACAATGGACTGTTCAAGTGAGTCTCCGGATAAAGACGATGTGTCAATACTATCCCAATAGGCAGTCACTTTCTCTTGCAGGCCTTCTTTCTGTTGAATCTGCCGTGTGTTGCCGGAACAGCAATTAAAGACCTGAAGGACAAAGCAAATGCTAATTACGCGAAATATTGACATAGTAAGGTTGGATATATTTCCTGCCATAGTTAGCAATTCTCACACAGAAATCGGAACTTCCGTTATCGGGATTGCGTCCCGGAATATCGGCGGCATCAATCGACAGCGTGTTATAGGCCCGGTCTTCGGCCGAAGTAGTATTCAATCTGAACTGTGCATTGAGACGCCCCCCTCCGCCGGTTTCAGCTGCCGTATATTCCGACCATTCGATGCGCCATTCGTAGAATATCACGTCATCAGTAGTAGCTCCGGCAAAACCTGATTTACCGGTGGATACAGACAATGGCGTGCCGTTCAGTGCGTAGATATTCTGCTTGTCGCTCTCGAATGTTATAATAAGCGGGAATTGCGATTGCGACAATCCCGACGGCAGAGTCAGCCCTATTGAGAAATCGCTGCCGATGGATAAAGCCGGCTTCGTTGACACGACGTCGGAAAATTCCCACGGCTTGCGAAGCATAAACGTGACCGTGCGACCAAGACCGGCTGCGCCGCCGCTGTAATAGATTCTCACATTCTGTTCAAGGCGTCGGCTGTCGGTCGGCACCGTTTTTGTCGACACATTCAGATTGTACCATCCGTCTTCGTCCGATGTTATCGCGGCATTATCAATGACCTCTCCGGTCAGGTCGATTGACTTGCTTTGCCCGGGAGACACTCCGGACACATTGAATTCCACCGCCTCATTTGAGATGTTATAAATTTTAAGTTTCGACGGATCAAATGCCATCCCCGCCGGAGTGGTATAGCGAAAACGCAGCGAGTAGTCAGTGGTCTGCTCGGTAAATATCACTCGTGTTGAGCTGACCTCAATTTTCTCGCCGTCGTAGCCGATAGAAAAGAGGTCGCGGGTCACGACGGACGTTGACAGGTTGTTGTGGGCTGCGCCGTTCATGGCGTCAATCAACGTAGGAGAGCCTTCGCCACCGACCTCGGTGATTTCGACAGTATATTGGAAATTGCGCAGCAGGTCGTAGAAGTCGAATTTGCCCTCCTTATCGCGACCTATGTCAATCTTGTAATAGCACCGCTTACCCTTGTACTCACCCACCACAATCATATAAGTGACCATCACATCGCTTCCCGCCGATGTCAGACCGCTTTGCGAGCGCTCGTAGATGTAGCACGGGCTATCCGAAGCGCCTGTGGCAATTCGGCTTTCCGACTCCTGAAGCGCCGCCATAACCTCGCTCTCCGTGGTGTGGGTCATGCCTTCGTCACTGCCTGCCGGATTTACGCCGAAGTATCCTTGAGCAATAATATCGTCGTAGCTTATAAGGTCGTTGTCAGAGTTCAGAAACGAGGCAAACAGATGGTCGCGGTAGATATAAGGCGTAATAGTGCCTTTACCCGGGCGGTTAACAACAGTATACCCCAATAGCCTGAACACACTCTCGTCGGCGACACTTCTTACCGAAAGCTTTACGAAATTGCGTATCAGTTTTACGGTAAGCTCCATATTCTCGACTATGCTATCGAGCTCCTTTATGCCCCAATATGCATCAGTGTCGCCGGCGACAACCAGTGCGGGCATGGTGGTGGTTTCGCTTGCCATGGCCGCTATATATTCGCCTCCTGATATTTGATGGAGGTCTTCTGCCGAGGTTATGACAAAATGCAGTCTACGCGGGCGCGAGGAACTGTATATATTTCGTACCTTGAAGCATACATGCTTGCTTACCGGGTCAATACTTACAATCGAAATATCTTCCGGATCAATAAACTGGAGCATGACCCCCGACGAGTCAAATACAAAGAGATTGATTTTTAAAGTATTGAGCAGCTCGTCGGCTGTGGGCTCATCGCCCATGGCACGTGACAAGGCACCGAAATCCATCTCCGGAAATGACGCACCGGTCAGAATCTCGACCGGAGTTCCGTCGGGGCTGTCATTATCGGGTACACCGGGCATATCCTGAACCGCACAGGCGGTAAGGAAAGCCGAAAGAATCAATATTACTGTTATATATATCGTCTTTATCATTTGTTTCCACTGACAGAGCGGGGACGGTCGCCCCAGGTAAACGTAGTTTTGTTGGTGAGAGTGTCATTTCCCCAGAACCATTCATCGTAGACGCAGCGCACTGCTTTACGCTCGTTGTCGGTTGTCTCGACTACCGTCACTGAGGGATTGCTCTCGTCATTATCGACGTGGATACCTCCTTCCGAACACCAATAGTCGGCAGTTTCCCCCTTAGTTCCGAAGAGATAGGGAATATACTGTTTATTCGACAAGCGGCTTATATATTCGATTTCAGCAACAGTAGGTAGCCTCCAACGCCCTGCGGGTCGACCATTTTCCTGATAGGAAGCACACCGTCGCTCGGCTCCTGTGCGATAAATCTGATAGGTTACACCCCATTGCGAAGCCACCCTCAGTTTCGGCGCTATAAAGCGTGATTTAGAGGCGCTACGGTCGGCAGGATAGTAATCTTGCAGCTGCCGGCTATTCTTCAAAATGCTCCAGCCGGCGACAGCCGAAGCTGCTGTACCGCTTTCGTTGAGATTATCCACCTCGCGTGTGCGAGGGTCGGCAATGATGTAATTGTCTCCTACTGCAAATTTTGATATTGTCAGAATATAGGTGTTTTTATTATTGATATATCCCGAACTTTCGTCATGGGATGATCCAAGCCAATAACGTCTTTGCTGTGTGTCGCTCGGCGCAGAGCTGCTCGTGCTGAGATAACCTTTATACACCGGTCTCTTTTTTGTCCCCGTGTTGTATTCCGAGTTCTGGTCATTTATGAAGCGTGTACCTGATGGCGTGCGCTGTGACGTGATGTAGATTGCCGGAATCTGGGTGATGACAACAGTCGCATGAGAAGACGGGTCGCCTGCCACAGCATCCGTATGTCTAAGTTTTATACGAAACGTATAAGCGTTGATAGCCGTTTCAGATGTAATCACGGCTCCATTGTTCCATGCCAGATGGTAAATGTCGCGCTTTAGATTTAATGTTGAGCTTTGGGCATCCATATCAATTCCTGCAAAATCTATTTCAGAGTTGTAATCTTGACAGTTGCTGTACTTATAATTCCCATTCCCGGTCAGCGTTATGCTACGGGGGCTGTCGTTTTTATAATCATACCATGACAGTTCTACCGATTCAATTTCTACCGGGTGAGAAGTGTTGTACGGAATTGAGATAAAAGTTTCATTTGCCATCTCAAAGTAATAGGCGTCAAGCGTAGATGAAAAATCATTGTTGTTAAGAAGCAGATAACGTATCTCCTTGATGTCCGTGGGCAGGGTCTGAATGTTCCATTGCATATTATAATTCCAGTCAAAGAGCATATCAACAGGCTCCTGGACAGTGATACCTCCAAGACGACCTATCGTCACACGCATATCATACAGAGTATTACGCTCAATATAGTTTTTTTCAGGCTGAACACCGAGGCGATAGTATGTGACCACATTCTGAATATTTCCATTGGCATCTGTGTAATACCATGGTATCTCCAAAGTCAGGAAACAATTACCTTTAGGGGAAAATATATCCCATTTATTGGGATATGAATAAAAAGGTATATCTTGTATGTAGGAATATTTTGGCTGAGCCGGATCATAAGTAAACGCAGCCCCCATCCCTTTTGCCGATGATATTTGATTGGAGTATAGACAGTCTTCAGCCGCCGGAATAGCCGGAGTATTGAGTATTGACTGCTTTACTCCGTTGGAAATCCAGACATGCATATCCTCGGCACGTGAAAAATATGTCGTGGTGACCTCTTGAACACTCCCATCGAAAGGGTCGACGATTTCCTCCTTGACATCAATTGAGGCAGGCAAATCTACCGAGAGCATGAGTTTTGCCGCAGCACGCTGTAATGTCAGGGTTCCTGTCACAGTCCTGTCATTTCTATTCAAAGTCAAGGTTGTAAAACCATCCATCGCAAACTCCGGCTGTGGCTCTGTTCTGTCAAAATTGCTGTCAACAATGCTTGATTTTAGTCCGTTGACAGTGAATGATTCAATATCTGACACATCAACATTCGCAATTGCATATACATAACACTCATTATTATCAGGACCAAACAATCCATCGTCCATCAAAGCATTATCCGGCAATGCGTCAGTGATGCGGTGTGAGTATTCAAACTTGGTATCTATAACAAGATTAAACACCGGCAAACTTGTGTTATCGTCATGACCGTCCTTTTTATAAAAATAGAGCCGGAGTTGATTTACAACAAATTCGTTCAACTCGTCACTTATGGCCCTTGAAGATACTATAGGCACACTGACATCAATATTGATACAGCCCGATTCAGGCTGTATCGGTTCATCGACGGGCGTGTCGTTGCAAGCCTGAAAAATCAAGCTGAATGTTGCGATGATTAAAGCAGTTCTTATGTGGTTCAACCAATTCATTTATAGTTTATTCTCACGATATATAATAAATCTTGAACTCATTGCCGAAGTAAGCGGCGCATATAGCACGGTGCCATCCAAAGTGCGTACCTCTACCACCAATTCTGACCAGTGACGATAGGCATCTGCCTGACCCTTACCTCTGATATGTATAGTTGCAGGCTCTCCTACATGACCTTCGGCAAATACAGTCTGCGAGCCTTCAATAGCATTTCCCTCATCATCAACATCTACAAACTCGAAAGCATCAACGCCATTCTCTCCCGGTATAAAATATGCTTTCCATATTGCTCCTTTGGGAGACAGAATATGAAATGTCCCAGATGCATAAGATGTCGTACCGTTCAAGATCGAAAGCTGCTCTTCCTTTTTGCCATCATACAACTCTGTTGTCACTGCAAAATTACGATTGTCATATTCCCATTTAAGAAATCCATCCGGCTCCATACTGACCACGTCATCAAGTTCAAATTCATCGGTTTGCGTTATCCAGTCACTAACATTGACATTTAAATCGAGAATTGTATTGAATGCATGAACATCAAATCGGTAAATATGGTTTCTCACAAGTTCCTCGCCAATCTCTGAAGCAAAAGCATCAAGTCCTATTTCAAATTGACGTGGAGCACTGCCCGGCGACAATACGGCATTAACCCTGAATTTCATATCCTTGATTTTTGCTTCAGGACAATATAATATGTATTTATCATTAATTTTCCGCGCACTGACAACGTCGGTCACAACCGATGCCGGATAGATATTTGCGAATTTTAAACCTTCGGAATAATCGTCAAACCTCGGTCTGATATATCCGTGATCAACCCACGAAATCATTTCTACATCTGTCACTTGCGGATATTTATTGCCGTCGGGATAAATAATTGAGTTGACAATTTTGTCTGCCACTTCAATCTTGCACAGACTGCGAATGAGGTCTATCTGTCCCGCAAATGGAGCGTCAATACCTTGCATCAGCTGCTCCTTAATCACAGAAAATCCCTTTATGCCATACATCGGTATTCCTTCGTCTTCTGTCGGGAAAAAGTCGGTTTTCATCAGAAAATAATCTGTGATATCCGAGACTCTCGTATATCCCGGGGTATGGTCGATAAAACGACCTCCTATACTTTCGAGATTTGCCAGAATCATAACGGTAAAAGGGACATTGGCATCACTGTCAAACTTGTCGAAATAATCGTGGGTAAACGACACCGAAAGCGAATAATAACCATCATTGGTCATATAACTGTCGTTATAATCAAGGGAAGTAGGCCTTACAGATTTCAACAACACCCCACTTTGGTCAAAAAACAAAATGCGCATATCGTCAACATTAAGAATGCGCTCGGCTATATTGGCAGCATTCTCCTCCCATTCACCAAGTGCACGCGAAGAGACCTGCTTTTCATCGGTATATATGGTAAATCTAAATGACATCGTGCTTCCTCCGTCAAGACCTTTATTAATAACGGGGTCTTCAACGGAATTACATGACGCAGCCATGGCCGACAGAATCAACCATAAAACCCAATGTGCCAATATGTCAAGTATTTTCACCATTCTATTTTCACCATTCTTGATATTGCACGGGAGGTGTCGCCCAATTATTTATATAAATCATAGCGGCCTTGTCCCAGTTATTGTTTTTGTCAAGTATAAAAGTTATAACATAATCATCCTGTCGGTCAAGATACTCCTGATCGGTCATATAGTCATAGTGTCTACCTTTATATAAAAGCAGATTCCGCTCAAGTGGGATTGATATTATTCGTTCCCCATCTGATACGCGGTAAATGTCAAGCCGGGAGTCAGCTTTTGTCATAAGCCGCCCGATTGATAACTCCGCAGCGAGTGCCGACTTAACTGGATGCCCGGAGATATATGTCTCGGTTAAAATCGGTGTAATATCCCAGGGCTTGTATGTAACTTTCCGACCGGCTTCAAGAGTGTTATCATAACTCATTTCAGCATTGCCTGATGAAATGGAGAACATGAAGTTGGATTCTTGCAGCTCCGTTCCGTCAAGATTATGCAACATTACATATACACGATTGGTATCTTTTGTCAGATACACGGTATGAGTCTGCACCTCTGAGCTTCCGATTATGTTATTGTCAATAAATGTCACATTTCTGGACAATCCATGAAACAGATTGTTAAGTTTTTTGTCAGATATACCGGTTTCGGTATTCAGACAGACATTCTGATGTTCAAGAATATCCGCCGCCGGGTTGACATAACCGAAGGAATTTCCTTCGGCCACGCCACCCCAACAGAGAATATCGTATGAGCCGGGAGGTATCGGTAACGAGATTCTATAATCCTCGACTTCAAGTGAGGATCCTTCATCGGAAAAGGAATATACCTCCCGTCCCGTCTTTGAGTCGAACACCTTTATGTCTACTGATTTTACCTGACTCGCAAAAGCATCGGCAAAGAGCATATTACGGTCGAATACGATTTTCAGCTCGTACTCGTTGGGACATTCGGTGAAGTCCGCCGTTATGCAACTTGCCAAAGCTACTGCCGCAAGAAATGAGATACAGATATTATTAAGGTGTCTTATTTTCATTTCGTCTGATTCAAATGATTGAAGTGATTACCATTCCCATTTCTGAACAGGAAGAGTTGCCCACTTCTGGATATTTACACGGAACTTGACCGCATAGCTTACCTTGTCGGTAGGAGGCAACAACGGATCTGTATCGTTAATAATACCTGTACCAAGACCTGCAATGTTGTCAATCTGTATGGTGTATATGTGGTTGCGGACTATACCGAAATCTCCGGTTTTCATGGCCGACCAATCCCATTCCGCCATTGACTTGCCATAGTTTTCATTTCCTGCACGATACCAGCCCCAATGCTGAATAGGCGCGCTGAAGAAAGTCATACCATTGATATATGCGTGAGCACCGCCAAGATTCTGGTACAACAGACGATTTGCTTTGGCAACAGTCTCCGGAGAGTTGATTTCGGTATATGCTTGAGTTTCCGAGTCATAATAATAGAATCCGCTGTTAACTACGTTAATCTGTAAAGTCACAAGGTCGCCACCCACTTTAAGACTTTGACGCGCCTCCTTTTTAGGATGCTCAACAATGAACGTGGCGATGGTCTTGTTAAGATGTTCTTTTCTTACAGGGATATAGCTGTTCCCATCCTTTTTCAAAACTACGGTCTGTATTTCGAGCAGACGGTCATGAATGGTCTCGACTCCCGATATTTCTTCATCATTCGCGGCATATATTTCCGGAATACCGTCGGTATTTTTCTGATATACATAGAATGACAATGCACTTCCGTTGATTTTATATTGACCGACCAGAACGACTGAAGGAATTGAAGTCAAAGGAAGGTATTGGTCGGGCATGTCCTGACCGGTGAGACGTGATCCCTTCAATGTGCTCTCGATGAGATATTGCGATTGGCCTATGGTGTTTTTAGCTGTCTGGATTGACTGATAGTGCGCAGAATAAGGATATGAACTCTCATCAACGTCAAGTATGTCGTCGGCAACCAAAGGATAGTTGTCTTCGTAATATCCAGGAGTACGTGCCCAAAAGGAGCGGAAGTGATCCGGGCGGTTCCATCCGGCAAACAGTATTTCATTCATTACATCAAATGACTCGAAATTGAGTCCGGTTCCTGTGGCTTCACGATATGACTTGAGGAAGAAAAACTCTTTCTCATAAGCATTCACGCCCCAGTTAAGAGGAGTAAATTCAAGTGTGATGCCGTTGGATACCTCAAAATCCTTCACAGCATCATCTGAAATGCTGAAATTGACTTTAGCGGCATAGCGTTCCACGTATATGTCCACAGTGACCTCAGCAGCCTCTTCCTCTTTCATATTTTCAAGTTCGGTCATGGTCAGGAGCTTATTGTTGTCAAATGGGGTTGCCATTATCAACTGATTGCTTTGGCCCGTAACCTCATCGAGTCCATAATATACGGAGTTGTTCATTGAGAAGTATTTGTTGCCTCCGTCTTCAGGGCTGTAGAATTTCTCCAGCAACCGGTTTTGGGCCTCCTCCATACTCCTGTTCTCATAGAAGTTGGCATTTACAGCGTTGATAATGCAGATAACATAGCGAGGCATCTTTTCTCCCTGAACCAGGTTAATGGGCACATTGGTTTGATAAAAGCCATGTACTGATGAAATAGCTCCCGGTGTGGTAGGATCTACAGCCGCAGTCAGGCCGGATGAAACATGGCTGTAATAGTTTTTATCCGCATCATAGAAATAGAAGTCGACGGTGCGGATTTTGTTTTCATCTTCAGTGCCGTTGACATAATCAGTAGATTGATCATCACCGATAGCTCGTGAGCCACTTGGGTTGCCATTTGCATTCACGAGATTCACTTTAAGGTAGCGAACCTCTGTTTTCTCGGCGACGGAATCGTCCTTGTCCGCCACAATAGGCGCGTCGGCGGAACAAGCTCCGAGAATCGCCATTGGTAATCCAACCAGCAATGTTTTAAGGAATTTTTCCATTGTCTTTTCAATTATTATTAAAAAAAATTAGTTGTTATTTCGTTGTTTTGGTTTTTAAGTCATGTAATGCCTGAACCGCATCTTCCACGCCTCGTGACCGGGCACGGTTAAACCATGCCTCAGCCTCAACATATCGGTGTTGCAATGCCGCTACGACTCCCCTTGCATAATCAGCCTCAGGAGATGACGGAATGTTTACTAACAGTTTGGCAGCCTCATCAATATCGCCTTCAGTAATACAGCGGTTGACCTCTTCGAGTGTCTGTAGCTCTTTTTCCTCATACTGATGTTGGTACTCAATACGATACTCCGTTCGCCTTAGAGATGGCAGAATCTCTCTGCTTATCCATGCCCACGACGCTCTATGTCTTTTCATCAAAGCTTCTTTTGCATCCGGACTACGGTTGCTATCAATTATCTCAATCAGTACGTATTTGTCTGCAATATCGGATTCCTGAATTGCATTACGCAATCCGCCCCAGTCTTCTGCTATGTGACTTACATATATGATACTGTCAGGGAGCTCCATTTCCGATTGGATGAATGACTTTAAGGATACGGTTCTCATTGATGCAAGCCTATCATTATTTGCATAAGAACCTTCCGGAGAAGCATACCCGATAAGCTCTATCCGATGAATATCCATTCCAAGATTATTGCAGATGGAATCAAGTTTGCCGGTGATAATAGCGAGCTCATTTTTATTGTCGGCAAGCGTAGAGTCAATATCGGTCCGGTTTACTTTAAACTGCACACGCGCTGTTCCGGCAAGATTTTCCGTCAGGATCTTGCTGTGGGGAACATCAACAAGCGGAAACTCAAACTTTGGCAATGTATCTATTTCTGATAGTTCAACAGGTTGAATAACCGGCACCTCCGGCAAAACAATAACAGGTGTTTCCTTCTTAGGACCGCCAAAGTAGTATACCAGAGTTATAGCTGCTTTAGTTGGACCGACATAGTTTTTATTGCGGACGGCAATCTTTCTGCCACAATCAGCACAGGGAAATTTGTCGTAGCTATAACGGGCATAGCCGAGAGCGACCTCTGCCTCCAGTCCCCAATGGTCTGCCATAGACCATGAATATCCATATCCGATGCCAACACCCGCAGCCCATCCTTGGCGCCTATATTTATTAAGAGTAGTATTGAACTGTCCACCGAATATATGTCCGGCAAAGAAATGACCCCGCATATTCTCTCTGTTCGTCCAATATCTTAACTCCGGTTGAATCATCCAGTGTTTCCACTGTCGACCATTGGATAGTCTCCATCCATTATAATTCCCGGATAGATCAACAGACCAGTGAGGCGCGAGTTTCAGTTCCGCGCCTAAGTTCACATTAAGTAATGCGTCATAAAGCAGATTAGTCTTGACAGCCGCCCTCTCCTCGGCCGCGCAGTTGTTGCCGAAAAGAAATACCAATGCAAGTAATGCGATAATGAGGTACTGTTTCTTCATATTCAAATTAATCACAATCTCTTGATAAGAGATTTGGATAGTTGCTAAACAATTTTTCAAGTTTGTGTTTGCGAATTTAGCGATGTGCAGCCATCCGGTCATTACACCACCGTTAAAATCGGGATTGTCCCAGCGTAAAGCAATGGACAGTATTCTGAACGAAGGCTTATCAATACATAAATTCTCTATTATCCAGCAGTAAAATCACAAGTATATCAGTAAGTTGCATGCGGCTTGAGCTCTTGCCCGGCACGCCCATTGTCGTTTGTTTTTTGTAACTTTGTAATACTGTTTATCAACAATGAATAATTAAAAATTTGAACTAATGACAAAGACTATTCTACAGACCGCCCTATGCGTTTCATCCACAATCTGTCTGTGGAGTGCTTTTCTGTTAGCCTATGATTGGCAAGGCATAAGACAACGTAGATGGTTGTCCGTGGTGTTGTTAGTATGGGGTACCGCATGGGCTCTCCGTGCATATGGTCTCGTATTTGGCGATACGACCCGGATATATGAATACATTCTTGCACCGGAGTTGATACTTGGGGGTATCGTCGCCGGTGTTTCATTTCTCGTATGGCCGATTACTGTATTGTCGGCTCAGAAGATCAAGACCGGCAGACTGTTTATGTTTTGGCTGCCATTCCTGCTGTGTATTATAATATATTATGGAGCAATTGCATCGTTTGACCTTAAACAATTCAACCTTAAATCTCTTGGTGACTTTTGGTCACATATTTATTATTTTTCAGTTTGGTTCAGGCTTGTTCTGTGTGCTTGTCTATTTGGATACCTATCTTTCACCATTCGTCTTATAATACGTTATACCAACAAGTATAACAAATATATTGAAGACAATTATTCGGAATATCAGAAGTACGCTATAAAGTGGATGCGCACATATTTGTTAGGTTTGGTAACCATCACCGTTTTCTTCTTCATAAATCTCTGTTTTGCATCATATACCACCTTTCTATGTCACAATATAGTCGCTTGCATTTTTCTTGCATGGCTCACAGCCAAGATAATAGTATACAATACCCCTTATTCAAGCGACCGTACAGATTATATAATTCCGGAACTAACTAAACTTGAAGGAGAAGATTTCAACAGTAAATTCAGTTTATACAAACAACAAGTCGAGATGTGGCTCGTTAATGAACGCCCCTATCTTAGTGCCGACTTCAGTCTAAAGGATGTAATGACTCATTTCGGCCTGAATCGCACCTATGCCTCTAAAATCTTCAATGATGGTTTTGGTAAAAGCTTTATTATTGTCATAAGAGAGCATCGAATTGAATATGCCAAGAAGTTAATCCAAATCAATCCTGCGATTTCAATGTCGGATGTGGCTCATCTGTGCGGTTATTCCACCGCACAGGCTTTCCATAAAGCCTTTGTATACTGCAACGACGGTCTTACCCCCGGAAAATATGCAAGCACACTAAATTCTTGATTTAATAAAATTGTCAAGATCTGTGTCTTTCGACAGGTTAAGGCGAGAGCGAAGCCGGTATCGGGATGTGGCGAGGCTATCCCTCGATATACCAAGAGCAAGTGCTATTTCTTCGTTTTTCATATTTAAGGCTATCAGCATACAAAGCAATTCATTACCGGAAGTGAGATTGGGATATTCATGACGTAATTTATCAATAAATCCGGGATATAGATCATTGAAATTCTTCCGAAAACGCAGCTCGTCGTCCTTTTCAAGCAATATGGCCGACAACATTTCATATCGCTTATTTTCGTGATTACCAGCGGTTACATTGTTTAATTCCTCAATTCGGGCATTAAGTGCTATACGCTCCGAAAGAAGATTATCTATGTTCTGCTGTTTAAGTCTCAGTATTCGCTTGTTATTACGGAAATATATTATACTTATAACCGAGATTCCCAGTATAATCAGGACCGAAATGGCAGATATGAAAACAATTCGTTGCCGTTTAGCCCTCAACTCGCTTTCAAGCATTGCCTTTTCTCTTTTAAACTGTGATGTGCGGTATCGGAAATCCATACCAAGTAAAAGATTATCTCGCTGTCTTTGCAGTATTGTATCATGAAGAGAGGCTGCGTCCATGTATATTCCAGCCAGTTTGCCGTTTCTTGTTGCCGCATAAGACTGTGCAAGCAGTTGTAGTGCCCATTCCTCACTTTCCGTATCGCCCACTTGCCTGAAATCCTCCAATGCACTCTCCATCATCGGCAAACCATATGAGGGATTTCCTAAAATTACATACGCACGGCCTATCAGAAATCTTCCGGTTATATTATCGTCGGAAGACACAATCTGCTTTAAGGTCGCCAGAGCTTCCGGAATTGAATCAGGGGCATAATCCGGGTGTTCAATGAAAAAATATGCGCGGTCAGCGTTTACACGCTGCATTACTGCCAAACGATATTCCGCGTCGCCAATAAGACCACACAGTTCACGGCTGCGTTGCAGACATATAAACATGGAATCTATCTGATTGTTTTGTTTATAAACAAGACTCCGCATCCGCCACAAATCGGCACGGATATCAAGAGCATATTTATCTGCAATGACTGTAGCTTTATAATTGGTCTGCTTTGCTTCTTCATGCAACCCCATACGACTATATAGATTTGCAAGATTTCCGAGGAGCTTCACAGCCTCTTTGGAATTTATGCTGTCGGGATGCATGGTTGTAAGCATATCGTTTGCTTCCTGCAAAAGCCGGAGTCCCTCTATATAGTTACCCTTGCGACACATTACAAGCCCTTGCTCTGATAATTCGCCAAATGACGGTGATGTATGCTCATCTTGTTTTGTTTTGTCACAGGCATTTAACATCAGCAAAGCAACAAACGCTATAAAAATATAAAATGCTTTCATATTGCACGCATAAATTCAAATATTGGGCTAGCCAACATACCAATTGTAAAAATACGATATTTATATTTTAAACTCATTTTTATCCGGAATATTGTATAATAGATTGCAGTAAAGGCTCTCTAAATAAGAGAGCCTTATTTGATAAGCAAAGTTAGCTATTTTTCAATAAATTAGAGTGGTTTGACCCATAAAAATTAACAAAGGTCTCATAATTCGAGACTAAAATCGGGGAATCGTTTAGTAATCAACTCTAATAAAAGCTTTTTAATGCCTGATTTTACACGTCTTGCATTTCATCACATTCTCTTATTTAGAGAGCGGGACGGTTGTTAAACATTTAAGTCACAACCACCCAACGGAAATCAGGGCTACATACCGTTCATCCCACCGCAGGACATCGCGACAGATTCTGAAGTATCTGCATATCCAAAAATCCTTCTCCACAAACTTTTGTGGTATCACAAGTTCGGCGGCAGTGATTCTGATGGCATCAGCCAATTGCTCCTTGTCTTCATGAAGTTTCATTTTATATGCCATTTTAGTGAGTTGGCAGATGTGTCGCCTTATCTCCTTTTGACAATGGCATAAGCCACCATTACAAAAGTACATATGGCTTTAACCAACAAAAGGACAGCGCAATTCCCTTTATTAATTTAGTCGCTCCAGTTGGTAATATCCTCTTCGAGGATTTTGAACAACAGGCTGTATAGCAGCCGGACGAGATGACGATAGCTCTATGACACCCTTACCGCATTTCTGAGGAAGAGCTTTAAGTTTGTCATAATAGTCTGAGTAGACGGCTTTCATTGCCTGTGGTTCTCCGAAATACTCGACAAGCGAGTCCTAGATTTCCTCAAACAGACAATCATTTAGGTATTCACGAAATGTTTTTATTTTCATCTTTCTTATTTGATTTAAGACGTTTGTATTCCTCTATCAAAACTATGATACACTTTCGGTAGATATGGATTGAAAACAGCAATCCAATCAATATCCCGATTATCAGTGGATGCCGCAGACCTTGCATTTCAGCACTTGCTACACCTATTCCTGCACCTATTCCCATAAGCGCATGAGCTTTAACGAATTTGGAATTTAGTTCTTCGAGAGTCATAACTTGGAAATTTTTTCTTTGTGGCACAAAATTAGTGCGACACACTGCCATTATTTGTCAGTGAAGTTTATTAACTTTGCAAAAAACAAAATTAATCATGAAAATACTCCATCTTTCCGACACGCACGGCGCGCATCATCGTCTAAGGAATCTGCCTGAGGCCGACATTATGGTTCATTCCGGCGACTTCTGTATGGTTGGAGAAGAAAGGGAAGCACTGGACTTTCTCAACTGGTTTTGTAGCCTACCCTATCGCCATAAGATATTCATCTGCGGCAACCATGACTCATGCCTGTATGATGCAAACATCGATGGTCTTGACAGCAACGTCCATTATCTCTGCAATTCGGGAATCGAGATAGAGGGACTGAAGTTCTATGGTGTGCCGATGTTTACGGAAGACTGCATCAGCGACCGTCAGACTCGCCATTACGCCAATATACCCGGTGACACTGACGTGCTGATAACCCACTCTCCAGCTTACGGCATCCTCGACTTTGACGACAACATCAACTATGGGTCAGAAGAGATACTTATAAGATTATCTGAACTTCAACTGAAAGCCCATCTCTTCGGTCATATACATCGTCAGCATGGAATGCTTGAGCAGAACGATATTATATACTCTAACGGAGCGATAATGAACGACAATTATTCAAAACTTAACACACCTAATATAATAGAACTATAATGTCAGTATCAAAATTTAAGCGTGTCCTATGGACATTAAATGAGTTTGTCAAAGCCTCTTCCAATGGCATATCAATGAACGAACTAAGCGACAAATGGGCAAATTCGTCGATGAACGATGAAAAAGAGCCGAATATCCCGGAACGAACATTCCACCGCTTGCGTCGCAACGTTGAAAGCATCTTTGACGTAGAAATTGAATGTGTCAAAGGGGGAGAACCTCGTTATCGTGTGTCATCCAAAGACCTTGGCCCTGGTGACAGCAATCTGTATAATCTGATTCTCAACAAGGCGACAAAGGATGAGAAATCCAAATCTGTCCGTGAAATTTTAGGGTTGATATTGCTGGGTGAAGATATTCCGTCCGGCGATATGGAGGCCGTAAAGGACATAATGCATAAACTCAGAAGTATTCCGTTTGACTATGGCAAACAATTGATTGCGTCAGTCAAGTCCGGCGATATAAAGGGGGCGGATTGCGCAGAATGGGATGAGTATTACCGCGGATATGTCTGCCTGTGGAATGAGGCTGATTATAAGAGGTCTGACCTGTGGGTATCTATTGGCATATACGATGACCGGGTACTTTTCTATATCGTCACTGCCACACAGGACTCTGCGTATCATGCAAAAGTGTCTGAATTGTTGGACGTTGATAATGGAGAAATGTATCGTGGCGATTACTGGTGGTATGAGCCTAAGGACAAATCGTTGTTCCAGCTCGACTTCCAGACGTTCCCCGACATGAAGGAAGTGAAGCGTCGCGCCGAGCTGCTTATTGCCAAAATTGCGGAACTGCCAGATGACATTCAGAAACCAGAGGCTTAAAATAAATGGAAGTTTTTTGCACTGCTGACTGCTTTTGGCAGTAGTGTGTTGTAATTTTGTGCTGTAAAACATAGCGAGCACCTGCGATACTACTTTTGCGGTTCAAAATATAATTCGTAAATTTGCAATACTAACCACTTAAACGCGAAAATACGAAACAGACAGATTAGAACTACATAAGATATTGCACATCTTGCAATGACCACCATCCGATTCGGTAAAATCTGGTAAATTCTACGAGGAATCATAGGATGGAAGTCAATGGCAAGCCGTGTATCCTCACCCGAGGACGCAGGCTGCTTTTGCTTCAATCTTGATTCCGGGCTTACCAGAGCCTTACCGAAAGAGAGAACCAAAAGAGTGTTGCGCCCTCTTTTTATTGCGCAATCGGTATCCGGCTCACCGAAAGAGCCGTAACCAATTATCTAAAATTATGGCAATCTGGAAAGTAACAGCCAAGCGCAAATTCGACAGCGGAGTCGTATCCTTCACACCCGGCATGAGTGTCGAGGTTCAGACTTCAACTGTATCGACCTCATTCTGGACGCAGTCGCAGTATCGCAGAGTAATTGCGGAGCGTTTCGTATCGCAGTACGGTCTTAAATGTCCAGTCTCAAAGTTTGAGCAGCAGGTAAACAATGTTAATTTCGACTACACCTTGGTGTCGAAATAACACGTCAATTAAAATCCATTCAAACATCCGTTTTATTGAGTGGAGCATCCTTTGACATGGAATTGACGGTTTGAAACTACACGGAACGAATAAATATCAAATCAATGGATAACAACCAAATTAAAGAGCTTCTTGCTGAAATACAACGAGCAAATCCGTTACTCACATCGGCTCCGTTTCACAAATGGAATCCGATAGAGGAATTTATCAGATATGTGAGCCCTAAAGAGATTTGTCACAGCCGCATCCTCGCCCAGTTGTTTGACCCTAATGGAGAACATGGATTAGGAACTGTATTTTTGGGCTTTTTCCTCTACGAGGCTAATATATTCAGAGGACACTCTGATGATGAGATGACTGATGTGAAAGTCAGCACAGAACGCCCGGTACGCAATGGCCGTCGAATCGACATATTTATAGAATGGACAGACCCGACAGGTAAAAAATGGGCTGTAATAGTGGAGAATAAACTTAATGGGGCCTGCTATCAGACAAATCAACTACAAGACTACCGCGAAGCAATTGAAGCAGAAGGCTACGACGTAGTAAAGGTAGTGTGCCTACATCTGCTTTGGAGCATAAGCGATTCCGAGATAAAATATGCAGACCACATAATGTATGCAAAAGACCTTGCAATTGCAGTTCTTGACAACGCCTTCAGGGAACTGGAGATGGAGGAGCGTCTGGCAGAAATTCACTATACAGCTATTTATCCTTATATCAGCTATCTAATAAACCTCAGCTACGAAAATCAGAATATGGCAACCGCAAAACAACTACTTGACCTTGATGAAGGTCAGCTTTACCAGATTGCAGCACTTGTAGCGGCATTCAAAAAAATTAACGACGCGAAGAATGACCTGATGTTGGATTATCTGCGAAAACACTTTCCTGACATAAGTTCAGAAAAGAGTTCTCTTGAAAGAGATGAGCAGATTTCGTTCTGGCGAAAGAACGACTATGATAGAAACAGATGCTGGGTATGCGTTCACTATCCGAAGAACCCTGAGAATGACAGTGACGGCACTGACTTATGGCTCGTTTGCAAATCCGATAACAAAGCCAACGGTGATGCGATTGCTGACAAGTTAGGCTTTGTCTATTCAGGAGAAGGAAAATACAGAAATGACCTTGTCCATTGGTATCGTCATCCCCAAGAGCATCAATACACCTTCTTCAATAAGCAAAGTCGCGAAAATCTTCTTGAAGCTATTGTAGGAATCCTCAATGAATTATCCGAATGAAAACAATGCTACTCGCTATCGGCAATGCCGGTGGCAATATCGTAGAAACGATACGCAAAGATTCGAAGAATGTCGCGCTGAAAAAGACTCAATATGTCTTTGCGGATTGCGATGAGAGCGATTTGAAAAAACGTGAAGCCGAGAATTGTAAGCTGATTCATCTCAATACAGATAAGGATGGGTTTTCTGGAGGAATCTTCGACGGAATCGAAAAGCTTCTTATTGTTGCCGGCCTTGGCGGCAAGACCGGGACAAAGTATGCCGAATTGGCGGCTAAGTCTGCTATCGACGCCGGCATCGCATCCATTAATGTAATTGCGACTCTCCCCTTTGTTTTCGAGGGCGATAATCGCATTAATCTTGCCTCAGCAGCGGCTCGAAAACTCACTGACATCAATAGCGTCAATGTCACAATATTCAACAACGAAGAATTATTGGCAAAATATCCCGATTTGAACTTATTCAACGCATTCGATGCGATGGACAAGGAGATAATGCAAATTGTCGAAGATATTATGTGACAAAGTTATATCTTGTATCGCAAAATGATATACGCGTGTCGTAATTTTGCGATACAATCACATCAGCCTGGTGGCGGAATTGGTCAGACGCGCTTTGTGTGCTGCGGAAGTGGCATTGCCGGTTGGCTTCGCCCATTCTCCTTGTGCCTCGGCATAGTTCAAGCAAGCTTGACTCTGCTCTCGGCACTGCGTCGAGTCGAGCCCGGCCCGGGCTGCTAAAAAGAAAAACTGATGAATCGCCCAGTAATATTTCTTGACTTCGACGGTGTGCTCAACACCGAGCAATATCAGGCGCGGCTTGCCGTCGAAGGTAAACCGAACAAGGATGCGTGGGGGCCGCTTTTCGATCCTCGCGCTGTTGAGAATCTGCGCCGGATTCTTGACGCTACCGATGCTGCGATTGTCATTTCCTCCTCATGGCGTTGGGTGCACCATCTCAGCAGTCTGCGCATGATGTGGGAAGTGCGGGAGCTGCCCGGCGACATTATTGACACAATCCCCTGTGGAGCCACATACATCTCGCGCGGCGAGGAGATTGAATGTTGGCTTGATAAACATGGACGCCCCGATTACGTAATAATCGACGATATTGACGACTTTTATCAGGCTCAGCACGACCACTACATTGAGACGAATCCCATTGTCGGCATCACTGAAGCCAATGCACAAAAGGTAATCGAAATACTCAACTCTAAAGTATAATACAATGAACAACGGAATCTCAATCTGGAACGGTTATCCCGTTCATGGCGACATCAAGGAACTCGACCGCATTGTTGAGTCGGAGGGTTTCATCAACCTTGACAAAGACGATGTTATCAATGTGCTTTCAGCCGAGGGTGAAAGCCATGTGACATCAGGAGTTAACGCCAACCTTGGCGAAGCTTTTAACGAAGCCGTCAATGCCCTGCCTTGCAAGGTTGACAAGGTAGAAGAATTACTGATTGTTTTCCGCTTCGGTAACAGGCAGCCCGAAATGTCAGGATTGTCATCAATCACCGACACGCTGTCAGAAGTCAATCCTGACATCAATATTATGTGGGGTATTTCCTCAGATGAATCTCTGGGTGATTCCTACAAGGTGGTGTTGGTCGCATCGGTGAAGGCTTAGACCCGGTTCAAAAACATATCTTCATTTTTGTTATCGCCTGACAGCTTTTGGCAGGCGACAGGGATAACTTTGTCCTAAACTTAGAACCGTAGAATATGAAACAGAATACAGACGAGAGAAGACGTAAAATTGATGAAATGAGGGAGCGTTTTGCGCCTTTGCGAGACTACATGGCGCAGCACCGCAAGGAAACCTTAGAACTGATGCGCCGCCGGCACGCCTATTATACCAAACTCATAACTGATGCGGAAATCAAAACTGCCGAGGAATTCTATGAAAGATACAGCGAACAGTTCCTGATGTACGGCATAGAATTGAAACTCTCCGATAATAAGAAATGGTGTTCAATCCATCTCGAGCTTGAAGGCTATGACTATGAGGATTACTGGGTGGAAGACAGTAAGGATGATACTTTGGCTGAGGTATGCAGCGAAGTGGCCTTCAAGGATTTATTTCGCAATGCCGAAGTCAACATTTTTACAGGAGAAGAACTTTAATAGCCACAACTGACACCTTTGGCAGTACATAACATTAACTTTGCGACATAATATACAAGGAATACTTTCTCAACTCAGAGTTTGAAGATGTGTGGCGCAATAACCCCAAGAGCGTAATGAAATTATATACTTCAATATCGGACTTACAGAATCAGTCAAAAACATGGATGCAATGCCCGTGTAAGGAATTGGTCAATATCAATCCTTTGGATGTTGTAAATTTTTATATAGCGGCATCATATCTGATAAACAATCGCCTGTCAGAATTATCAAAATCCCTGGATATAAGCGGATTTGAGGAATCTGAAATCGTGTCATTCTCACCACGCTCTTTGCACAGACTTGCCTTGGGTACTTGCAACAAGACTACAGGAAGAATACAAATCGCATTCAAAACTATACTGGCCTATGAATCTCTTGAGACGACACTTGTCCATGAACTATGCCATCTTGCACATGCTAATCACACTTCGGGATTCTGGTCTTTTTTAGAGTATAATCTTAAAAAACTGGGGCTTATAAGTCACGAATATAATGGATGGAATGCTCGATTCAATAAATATGATGAAACGTGGGATGTTGATTTCGCATATGATGAGGGGCAGTCGACCTTTAAAGATAGCTGTGATAGAAAGATTGCTATCTTGAAATATAAAGTGTTTCGTAAAGGTCCTCATGATGGACTATTATTGTTTAGTGATGAAATTTATAAATGTATTCCTGATTTTTTAAGGGATTATTCCATGTCATCAGACCGTTATCGTCTTTATTGTAATAGACTAATCATCAAAAAAGGAGTCTGACAATTGTGCTGCAGACCCACTTGTAAATTACAACAAAATCGAACGGTATGGATTTGATGTCGTCTGAAGGATGATTGGCAGACTATCTAATCCGGAGGCCGCATCCAGATTGCTATTATAATTCAAAATCTTCACCGTAGAAAACGTTAATTAGAAGATATTCTTACAACATACTGACAGCTTTTGACAGTGCGCACTATTAACTTTGCAACATGATTTACAAGGATTACTTTATTAACTCTGAATTTGACAATGTGTGGCGGGTGCTTCAGTATTGTTATAAGGAGCCGGAAAGCGTAAGGAATTTGTATAAGACATTGTTTTATACAATTCGCAATATGCCGGTTGATGAAACACGTCCCGGCAAGTCCGTGACGATTGTTCGAGACTTCGAGGGTATGATTCATGTTGCCGGAGCTCCCGACCCTATTGAGTGGCTTATGGGGCGCGAGGTGATATTTGACAATACGGAGATGCCGACTGTACCTGAGCTTGCGGCCCATCTGCTATACTGGTCGACGCTCTACGACTTCAGGACTCAGACTCGCTATCATAAAGACTGCCAGAAATATTTCGAGGAAGAATTCGCTTGCGATTACGTAGAAAATCCAGGAAAAGATCTGAGCCTGAAACGGAAAGCTTGTTATTATTGGAAAGACGCAATTGCCAACGATTCGGCGATTGACTGGATTTACATTCTCGACATTCTCCGCAAGCGGATTGAATACAACATAGGCTATCACCGATATACCGACCGATTCGTCAACAGCAAGCACTATGTTTCGCGCATGGAGCAATGTTGCCGTCTGCTTGAATTGGCTTCAGATAACGATGGTATAGAGGGCATATACGTAAACATCCAAAATGCCTCCCGATATATAGGACGTATTTTCAGTCAGTATGATTTCGATAAAATAGGCAAAGACAAAGATGACAATCTCAAGGTACTTCGTTTATCAGTTCTTCGCCGGGCCAAAGCCTACAAAATCCTCTGGAAGTTCCTTGACCACAACCTCACCTATTGGTGGGACTAATCGAAAAAAACTATGTTTAGAGTTGTAGCATTAGGCTATCGGGCCGGGATGATTGTAGACCGGCTCAGAGCCAAGAAGAATTATGATGACATAAGGTTTGTGTACTGCAACACCGACAGCCGCCTATTGCATGAATGGGGCAAAGAGGAAGATGAACATATCCTCCTGACCGACATTGCACAGTGCCGTGAGGCTATTCATGACGACAACGAGCTTATGGCGGTTCTGGTGACCTGCCTTGGCAACGATTTCGGAAATGATTCATGGAAATATGCCACTGAAATAATATATGAGCTATGGAGCTATGCCGATTACACATATTGTTTAACCTCACGTCCCTTTCGTGCAGTAGGTAAGAGAGATGAAGCTTTGGAGATATTCAATTGGATCACCGATTATAGCAATATCACCGTGCTTCAGGATGACATGAAAGAGCCATACAACCATTTCCCTATTGAAATGGATAAAGGATTGGTTCGTTTTCTTGACTTGTTATTGAGTCATCCGCAAAAAGGAGGTAGCTCTGAACTTGACGACCTCCCTTTTGGCGTCTTGGCAACAGAAAAACAGTTGTGGATGGCTCTGAATGCCATGTATTCCAATAATATGCCGGAATACTATGAAGCCGGCACGTTTTCATTTCACAAAAGTACCCATGAATAGTGACAGTCTGAAACATAAGCTCGCTGAGATCGAGTCTGAAATCAGAGCCATCGCAGGCGTTGACATCGACCATTCTGACCGTTGGACTTCATGCCCGGACAAAAGGGCTAAGGTGCGCTCGCTGCTCGATTCGCGGCGGGAGATTCTAAACGAAATGTTCCTCCCCTCAGATGAGAATGTGTTCAGATTCAAAGCTGTGAACGAGCGATTATTCACATTGACCCGTCAATTGCATGACCGCATCAAGGCTCTGGAATCCCGACTGCCGCTCGTAATGGATTGCCCCGAATTTGACGACGACTATGAGCTAGAAGGAACACTTCGCTATTGTTTCAATAGCGAGGATTCAGTTCTGAAACTTGAAGATGATTGCGAATATGGCTCTGATTTTACGTTGATGATAAAGCTTATTGCCGATCTTGGGTATGGCACTGTCAAGGAAAATATTGAGTGCGTACATTGCTCTTCAACGTCCCTCGACGACGGACAAAGCTGGAACGAGTATCCATTTTCAGGACGGCGAGAGTTCGCCGACATCATAATCTGCCATGCCGTGCATCAGCTCACCGGCCATCAGTTCTATTCCATCCCCGATCTTATCCGCCTGAACGACTTCTGGGCAGAAGCCAAACTGACTATTCAAAGCATTACCGAGCAAGACGGCACCCGCTTTATACCTAATTGATTTTTATTGATTTTGCCATGACTGTAAAAGAACTATTTCAATCATTGGAGCTCAAGGATATCATTGAGCCGATGAAGAAGAAACATCCTGATGCGCTTCTCCCCATATCGAGATACAAAGAGGATTACGACATTATCCTTAATACCGTGTTTTCTGGCGAAGGCGGTACTATAACGTTCCACCCGGATGGCAACTCAGATGCCTACATGTGCGAGGGCGACCGGTATTTCAACATCGTAGGAATGGAGGTTGTCCTCCCCGACAACGGAGCGGTTACGGCTGCCGAAGCGGCAGCCGAGATTCTATGGTGCTCCGCGCCCTTCGGACGTTATGGCGAAATCGACTGGGGAGACGTGGCAGATTGGTCCGAGGAGTTCGAGCCTGGCGAGTCCCGGTGGGAGCTTGCACTGCTCGAAGCAAAAATCGGCCCCGTCTCCGAACGACTCAAACAGTTGGTGTTGTCTTCCTCATCCATAGAGACCATATACTATGAATCCCAGACATACGGAAAATCAGGCCGCATAGATTACATCGCAGATCTGTTGCTCAACCCATTATACAACAGCAAGAAATATTTGAACCCCGCCAAGAAACAGGAATGTATCTGCGTACTCTACACCACGCCCGAACACCCCTGCACCACATCCGAGCAAAACCGAATCATTGAAATCATCGACAAATACTTCAGCACCACCCCTTGGCAACTTTTCACCCGCCAGTGCAACGGCCTCGGCCACGAGGCAGAACTGGATATCACATACTTCACCCAATAGAGATTATAGAACCATCAACTTTCCATTCTTGATGTTTTACGATTCTCGGGGTTTCGGAATAAAATTTACAACTTATATGTCAGCACCAAATGAAAGCCGAGTTGTTTGCTGCATACAATAGGGCTGCTTATTGTAGTATTACCCACGTGGATTGTCATAGCTGTATATTCTGTTCTTCTTGAATAGTAATCAATACCACCGGTTAGGTAAAGCCGTTTCCACAATCGGTAATTGACCGATGCTTCAAGATGATTGAATGATGAATGTGATGCGTCTCCTTGAACATCCACAGGCTTTCCTTCGGGGGTCAAGGACCAGTCATAATTGGCGTCATAGCCATTCCATGTATATATTTTATAAAACTGATTTGCAAGTCCGACGGATAACCTGTCGTTTGATAAAGCCCAGTTTACCCCTGCCTTAACAGAAAATCCCGAGCCCCAATTATAATTACGATGATAATCACGATAGAAGTCGGTCAGCACTCCTGCAAGTATAATGCCATTAAGATGCACATAGCCGTCTAATGACATCAATTTTGAGGGAGAGTATTTTATCATGACCCCGCCTCCGACTGAAGCCGGCGTTCCCATTTTATATGGTACAGAACAAGGGAAATACATGGCATTTCGTTCCGGTCTTATAGTGTCCGAGTCGAAATAATCAAAATGTTGATATAACCCTACATTAAGATTGACATTCTTTCTTTCAAGAATTTCTTTTGACAGAAGTCGTCCGGTAATCTCCACCCTGCTTAACAGTGGCTGTGACTTGATGCCTTGCAGTTCCATAAGAAACGAGAAGTAATCGTAAGGAGCTTTCGTTGTTTCCGCAAATCTGTCGCCATATTCGATATTGATTTCAGCGACCGCCCCACCCCGGCTTCCCTCATCGTTTTCAATAAGAGATAGGAATCTGCCGCCTAACGACAGTTCTACACTGATCGGCGGTATTCCAAATCTGCGACCTGGTGTCGTTCGTTTTTTCCACGCTGCCCCGGTAACTATTCGGTTTATCCCTTTCATCGGGTCAACAAGAAAAGCGGCAAGCTCACGTCCGAAACGTTCCCCTCCTGTGCTTCGATCGTCAAGGATGAGGTCGGAAGTACGGTAAAGCACCTCGCCGAGTGCCGCACCACCTATCGGAGTGGCAATAATGTCATTGGTAGAAGGATATTCCCTTTCCATAAACATTTCCCACATGGCACTTCCGCCGATTGCGAAAAGTTCGGATTGCCAGAAATTGAAACCATTGGAACGCCCGGCATTGAAAAATATCGATCCATTGTAAGGGTGGTCAAACATATTGGTGTGCAGATGATCGTCGTCCCATTCAAAACCATGTCTGAAATTCTCCTTGATTGTATTCCATGAAATGTAGGCATAATGTCCTTTCAACACATATCTGTCAAAAGCCCAGAGACCGATATTAAACCCCACAGTCTCCGCACCCGCCCGCCAAAATGCTTTATGCGCGTGGAGACGAACATCTGCACTGTCAGGCAAAACCAGAGTCGAAACGATATGTCGATACGGTGCATATTTATGTGTACATTCAGGTCTATTTCCTTCGGAAATGATATTGCCGTCAACAGGACTTTTACTATCCGTCACTACCGACATTTGCGAATAAGCTGATAATGCCGATAATGTAACCATAATTATTGATAGTATAATCTTGATATTTTGTATCATGGAATAATCTGTTATATGACTTTTTGTCAACCGGTGTAGCATGCTAAATTACTGCAAAGCAAGCAACAGGAAAAGGGAAAGAGCATAATAATTGTTAAACTCAAAAAATAATATCGTGAAACGCCCGCAGAGGATGTCACGATACCTTGACCTTGTGTTTTCTGACGGACTTATTGAGATTACCGTTTTGCAGACAGCCGAGGATTTCTACAACGAGGGCGAGGCAATGCACCACTGCGTTTATACAAACGCCTATTATGCAAAAGACAACTCACTTGTGATGTCAGCGCACATCGGTGAAAAGCGTATCGAAACAGTTGAGATAGATCTTCAACACATGAGCATATCGCAGGCGCACAGCTCTCACAACAAAAACTCCGAGTATCACGACCGGATAGTGTCACCTGTACAAAAAAACCTGCGGCTGATAGTAGCCGATTTTGCCGACAAGTACGACCTTGACCGATACTTCGTAGTGGGCTATGGCGGCCACCATATGTGGGTTAAAC